>Ga0058702_10000020_pt1 | contig 230369 bp, 221 predicted proteins | sample AgamicOrSfe_FD_83781 | JGI IMG/M metagenome (GOLD analysis project Ga0058702, IMG submission 83781) | Agave microbial communities from Guanajuato, Mexico - Or.Sf.e | ecosystem: Host-associated > Plants > Phyllosphere > Phylloplane/Leaf | place: Guanajuato, Mexico | collected 2012-05-30
AGTTGTCTGCTCTTCAGTTGTCTGCTCTTCAGTTGTCTGCTCTTCAGTTGTCTGCTCTTCAGTTGTCTGCTCTTCAGTTGTCTGCTCTTCAGTTGTCTGCTCTTCAGTTGTCTGCTCTTCAGTCGTCTGCTCTTCTGGTGTTTCTTCTTCTGGTGTCTGTTCTTCAGGTGTCTTCTCTTCCAGCCCCAGCCGTAGGCGGGCTCTCTTGTCACTGATAAATCTCTTTCCAAAAGTGGCGACGCACCAGTCATCAATTTCTTTCAGCGCTCTCGTATGATACTCGGCGAGAGTATTCACCACTATCTTATAATACTCGGCGAGAGCATTCAACCAGCCGGACCATGGCTTGAGGAGTATGCCGATAAGACCTTCCTTCACTGCGCACATCCTTCTAAGCCCTTCACTGACCGTGGCCAGTACCACGAAAGCGCCGAATCTCTTGATTATTCGATTGTTGATTTTCCAATAAGATCCCAGGTAGTAGCCGTAGAAGAACCTTTGCTTATACAGATAATATCGGTGCAGCCACCAGCCTCTGTGGACGTAATGTCTGTGTGTCCATCTCTGATATAAACTCATGCGAGCGTCCAGTAGTGGTCGGAGGAGCGCCATCTTAGCGATGTCCTGCCGCCGTCGGATCTGGAAGAATGGCAAGACTACGACTGTGCGAATAATGAAGGCTGACAGAGGGAGCACTCCCCACCAAGGCAGGCCAATGGCGTGAAGTGTCGTCATGAATGTCGCTGGTAGAGTGGCTGCTATTGCGCCTAGATCGATGAATGTAGAGGCATTTCTTCTGGATGTAGGTCGGGAAAGAGCATCCTGATAGAGCCGTTGGCGGACATTGCATGGTACTGTGAAGAAAGTCTTCGGCCGCCGTAAAAGATTTGGCGCTGTGATATGTCGAGAGAGGTGAGCCATGGTGATGTGTAGACAGTCAGTTGTCAGCTTCTAGGATTGTCAAACTGTATGAATGCACGAGTGGAAAGAAATCGATGTTGGAAAACATAAATCGGTATTGATCTCGAACCGACGGTAGCTTGCAGTTGCCGTTCGGCGGACCCTCTCGACGGTTCGGCCCATGGAACGGGCTCCGACTCACGGAATGACGATCTTGTTTAAGCAAGCGCGGCCCTGTCCCTGTCGAATGCAGCAGCAGCCGCAGCATGTGGACGCGGAAGTGGTTCGCAACTGCTCTACAGATCAAAAGTACCTTGTCGTCTCCTTTCCACAACTCTTGTTGACTCTGACTCCTCTTGCTCGTCGCACCGCAAGATGAGAATTGCTACCTTTCATTACTTTCCATAATACAACCCACGTCAAGATGGGTCCGTTGACGTTGTTATTGAGCGTCCTCCTTGCGACGATCGTTCCGGTGTTCTTCATCGGCCACACTGCCCGCTTTTTGTGCGCACTGGTTGGCAGCAACGTCAAGAGCAAGACCGCTTCAAGAAAACAGCTATTCCTTGACAGGGCTGCGAAAGAGGAGGCAGAGGCCTCACGGAAAGATGCGACTTCACAATCACAACTCGATGGGGAATGGGAAAAGATCGAGAATTCTACACCCAGCAGTACAAATGGGGATAAGGAGACCAAGTCATGGGAGGGCGTGATTGGATTCTTTCATCCATTCTGGTGAGTCTACTCCATTGTGATGGGTATTCGACTCCACCATCTGACACAATCAGTAACGCAGGCGGAGGTGGAGAACGTGTCCTCTGGGCGGCTATTCGAGCAACGCAACGAAAGTATCCAAAGGCTCTTTGTGTCGTCTACACTGGTGACCATGATGTCGACAAGGACACAATGCTGGCCAACGTTAAGAACCGCTTCAACATCGACCTGAATGCCCCACGTATCGCCTTTCTCTACCTCAGCACCCGTCACTTTGTTCTTGCTTCAAAATGGCCTCACTTTACTCTTCTCGGACAGAGCTTTGGCAGTCTCATTCTCGCGTGGGATGCCTTCAACCTCATGGTACCCGACATTTTCATCGACACTATGGGCTACGCGTTCACTCTCGCCTTTTGTAAGTTCCTCTTTCCGAAAGTTGCGACTGGCGCATACGTCCACTACCCTACAATTTCAACCGATATGCTGGAAAGCCTAGACGACGCATCTGCATCAAGAGGAGTCAACGCGGGGTTGGGCAAAGGTGCGAGGGGTAAACTGAAGAGAAGGTACTGGCAATTCTTCGCGAAAATATACAGCTGGGCAGGCGGCAACGTGGACGTGGTTATGACAAATTCCTCCTGGACGCAGAATCATGTCATGCAGCTATGGGGCCCAGCGAGGAAGTGGAACCCGCACGCCAGTCAAATCGAGGTTGTTTTCCCACCAGTCGCAGTCGAAGAGCTCGAAGAGACGATGGAGGTCAACGAACAGAGCGAAAAGAGCAGGAAACCGGACATCCTTTACATCTCCCAATTCCGACCTGAAAAGAACCATCAGATGATCATATCCGCATTCGCCGAGTTTATGAAAGGACCCAAGTCGAAAAGTGTGGCTGGTAAACCCAGATTGGTATTGGTAGGGTCAGTGAGGGATGACGCAGACAAGATGCTGGTGTATAAGCTGCGAGTTCTTGCAAGAGAAGAAGGTGTCGTGGACAACGTCGAGTTCGTGGTCAACGCAAAGTGGGGACAAATTCTTGAGTGGCTACAATCAAGCTCGGTTGGTGTCAATGGAATGTGGAACGAGCATTTCGGTATCGGTGTTGTCGAGTACCAAGCCGCCGGTCTCATCAGCGTGGTCAACGACAGTGGAGGACCCAAAGAGGACATCGTGATCGATATCGATGGCCAGCCTACAGGCTACCACGCATCGACACCGACCGAGTTTGCTGATGGGTTTGCCAAAGTTTTGTCCTTGTCTTCGACCGAGGCCATTGGTATGAGACAGAGAGCGAGGAAGAGTGCGTTGAGGTTCACAGAAGATGAGTTTAGGACGAGGTGGCTCAGGCAGCTTCAGAAGCTGATTGACTTGGTTGGTTCATGATTACATGTACCCACAGCAGTCCCAATGAAACACGCTCACTCCAGTAAGCGCTCTCGATTTGTCAGTGTCCGATCTGATTGAGTCTTATCGCAATACTAGGCTACAAGTCTATTAATATACTGTCGTATCATTCACATGGCCGTTCGACGGTAAGTATACATAACAGTATTCATCTATTCATCAATTCATCAAAACATCTATCATGAGCTAAGTACTAGATGACCAAACATTAAACAGGCGTATCACCGCCATGGCAATTCCAGCAGCCACTCCGCCAACAATCATCATCTGAACACCTCCTTTTGTGCCCGCCCAGATATTGACCGACCCGCTGAACCCACTCACGAAACAGGTCTTGCCGTAGCCGAACGCGAAGAGGGCCAGCGCCATGACGCCAAGAGACCACTCGAGAGCAAGAATGACCTCTGTTCTCGGGACAAGGAAGTATGGTACCAGCGGAATGAAACCTCCGAGGAAATAGCCGCAGGCAATGGTGAGGGCACAGGTGATGGCTCTGGAGCCCTCTGGCTCGGGCAGGTTGTGCTGGAACTGCATGAGGAACGGAACGAGGTGTGTCGACTTGGAGAGATGGAAGGAGAGGTCGTCTGTGAGCTGTTTGGGCAAGTCGAAGGGCGCGAGGACTTCTTCGATGGACGACGCGGCTGCCGACGGGGCTGTGGAGACCTGTTGGCGTGTGGAGGTCAGGGTGGCTTTATATGATTCCCTGGTCAAGAGTTAGATATGGAGATGTGATCTGCTGCTTTCACCACGTACTCTTCGCTCTTGGCGCCTAGGTAGCCGCCGAGGCCCATGGAGATGGCTCCGGCGATCAACTCGGCCACGCCGCCGAAGATGACGACGCGCGTGTCGCCCAGTGCTGAGAGGCCGGCTGTCAATGCAAAGGGCACGGTCAAGCCGTCCGAGAGACCGATGATGGCATCTGAGATGACGCGGGCGTCTACGGCCGCTTTCCTCTTCCTTGGCTGGTCTTCTGACGAACGCTCTTCGTCGAGGAGTGTGCTTGCGTCGGTCGAGGCGAGTGATTCGACGTCGACGGAGTTTCGAGGCTCGGAGACAGGCAGCTTCTCGTGAAGTTGCTCCTGCTTGCTGAACAGGTTTTTGAAGTAGGCGAGAGACATGGTAGGCCGGTCGAACTCTGTGAGAGAGTGGAGTTCGGGGAATGGACTTGGGCTTTCAAAGTGAATGGATTCGAGTTCAGAAGCAGATGGGAGAGGAAAGGTAGAGGTGAGTCGATTGAGAAGAGCAGCCATGTGGGAGTGGGAGCAGACTGCGGGGTGTGTCCTACGTTATATTTTCTTACCGCTGTGATAGAGCTACAAGGCAGAGGTCAAGAAGTCTCCGACACTATAATACGACTCGGCTCTCTGAACTATCTACGTCCATGTCGAGGGTTTGTACCCTGGGCCGTTCTTCCCGCGAGGCATTTGAAGCAATGCAGCTCGAAGTTAGCAGGCTCAACAACCGACAGCAATTGAGAACCTATCGTCGTCGAAACGTGTTCGACTAGAAATTGAATAAAATTTGGGACCGGATGTAGTCGAGCAAGAAAAAATTGGAGCGAGGTTAATATTTCCGGTCTGACGGCATAGGTTCGTGGTCCATCAAAGGTCTTGAAAGGTCTTGGCCACCGAGAACCACAGCGGAGGACCCTGATCGACAGCAAGCTATGCAAGAAACAGCAGGTGAATTGTACTCGTGGTTAATGATTGGCATGGCTTGTGCATGGTCAACATGCATGACTTGAGGTCGTGAGTGGAGTTTGGACGTTCTAGTCACGTTCTTCGCGTGCTGAGAAAATTGCCGGATCTTCCTCCGTCGTCCGTTTGACTTCTTCCTCCCTCTGATCGACCGACTGCATACCACCGACGCCATTTCATGGTCACTCCACCGACAGCTGCTCGCGTTATTGCATGGCCTCTCAAGAATTATAGCTGTCCTCGACGAATAGCCTACTCAGCATTGCGGGGCGTGGACAGGCCGCATACTGCGCGCGTAGCTAGCTTCATGTCATCCACTGCACAATCCTTCCTGCTCCACCCTAGAGCAGTTCATCCATCCCTTGTTCACGAGGTACAGGTAGGTAGTCTTGGCTGGTCATGGTTCGTTCCAAGCTTGTTCAAGCTTTTTCATTGCTTATGTCTCGTTCCTGATTGGCCGGCCCTAACCTCACCTGCGGCATTACCTTCCTATTCCGACCACAGCTCAACCTTTGCCACAACCATCAAGCTCGAGCAGTCCCGACTGTCGCATATGGCATGCTGCTTGGAAGAATTTTTCTACTCCACCTCGTCAATCTACGAGGTTATCACGGCAAGAGCATGATTCTGCTCAACACGTGGGATGCAGACCAGCTTCTGATTGAGTCGACAGTCGACCACTACTCGCCTACTGCCTCTGGAGCATGCTCAATAGCATAATCCCGGAGTATTTGCCAAAGACTGACATGGTTTGTATAAAGATGGACGTCCATCAGCTGTAAGTTCTTTTTCATCAGCACATCACAACAGGCATCTGCCATTCCTTCAATACCTTTCCTTAATACTCTCATTCACATCCACAATGAAGACGATCTTCGCCGCCGCCGGCCTGATCGCCGCTGCTTCGGCCCTGCCATCCAAGCAGTTCTACCCAAGACAGGCTGGTAACTCCAGCACTGCCGGTACCGGTGCCCAATGGACCAACATCCGTAACAACATCAAGCACGTCGTTTACTTGATGATGGAGAACCACAGCTTCGACAACATCGCCGGATACTGGGACTTCAACAACGACATTGACAACTTGCGCAACATCAACTACTGCAACAACTACACCAACCCAAACTGGACCATCTACAACGAGCCAATCTCCATCTGTGCCGGTCCATACGAGAACGAAGTCCCTCTCAAGGACCCAGACCACAACTTCGCAGGCACCAGCTACGAGATCTACCAGAAGTGGACCCCAGGCAAGAACGACACCCCAAACATGGGTGGTTTCATCGAGCGTCAGTCCGAGAAGTACAGCGAGACTCCAGGTGATGCTTCTTTCGTCATCAAGGCCTACAGCCAGAAGGCCTCTCAGACCCTTGCCACTCTTGCCCAGAGCTTCGGTTTCTTCGACGCCTACCACGCTGAGCACCCTGGTCCAACCAACCCAAACCGTCAGTTCGCTACCTCTGGTTCCACCTGCGGTATGGTCGACAACACCAACCAAGCTTCTGGCTGGTTCGCCAACGTTACCGGAACCACTTGCGCTACTTCCATCTTCGAGTCCATGGACAACGCCGGCGTCAGCTGGAAGAACTACTACGAGACCGACATCCTCGACGCTTGGCAATACAAATGGGTTCAGGACAACGACATGGACAAGCTTGTCACTGCTGACAACTTCTTCTCCGACCTCGCCAACGGCACCCTTCCACAGTTCTCTTACATCAACCCAGAGTGCTGCACCATCGACTCCATGCACCCTACCTCCAACATGGCCGCTGGTTCCCAGCTCATCAAGCACGTCTACGACTCTGTTCGCCAGTCCCAGTACTGGGAGAACACCCTCATCATCATCGTAAGTGACTCTTATTAACCCAAATTGACCCGTATCTAACCTTTCTCAGAACTTCGATGAGCACGGAGGATTCGCCGACCACGTCAGCCCACCAGTCAACATCCCAGCACCACAAGACGGAATCACCTTCAACGGCGTCTCCGACGCCCACAACGTGACCTACGACTTCACCCGTCTCGGCATCCGCGTCCCAGCCTTCGTCATCTCTCCCTACATCGCTGAGAACACCCTGATCCACGACCAGGGCACCAACTACGCCGCCAACAGCGCCTACACCCACACCTCCTTCCTGCACTTCATGCAGGAGCTCTGGGGCCTCAAGGGCCTGAACAACCGTGTCCAGTGGGCCAAGACCTTCGAGTACATCTTCCAGGACAGCCCTCGCACCGACGCCCCCATGGCTCTGCCTGTTCCTGAGTGGGTCGGTGGCGTCGGCCAGCCTGAGCCAGCGGCTTTCTACAAGCTCAACCAGCCTTACAGCTACTACGCTGCCATGGACGCTTAGATGGCGAGGCTTGTGTTTTTCGAGATTTTCGAATGACTGGATGTTGTTTAGCGTTCGCTTTTTTTTTACACCTTCGTTAGATTATCATGATAATGAATGAAAATTGCTTTTTGCGGTCAAAGATATATCTATCCCTCCCCGGGTGCTGAGCTTGATGTCCCGGATTGAAGCTTTTGCCCTATACTGCATTTGACGGTATGCACTGTGGCGCTTGCGAAAGGTACACTACTGCTACTCCAGGCGTTTGAAGGACCAAACCTAAACAAACACCATCATGTGCACTCATTTTCTCAAGCACTCATCATTGATATACCCACAGCCAGAAACCAAGCGCCGAATTCGTGGTGCTGATAATAGTACTCGGCAGAAGGTCTACGTGTCCGATAGTGCTGCAGTGGAAACAAGACACAGCTCGCTCAGGTACCTTAGTGTACAACCAACAATTGCATAAAGAATAAGTACCGTAGTGGATGCCTTTCTTGTCTATATATACAATTCGACAGCTGAAGACCAAGACCGAGCTGACACTCGGCATGATAATCAACGCGATCTCTATCTCAACTCCCAGTCCCACAGTCAATCGTTCCCGGAGATACCAACATTTCGCTACGTGCCTCAGGGGCCCGTGACCCAGAAGATGGGGTTGCATTCATCGAACTTCGTCTCTACCTCTGCTGTAAAGTCTGTTGGGCACTTTATCTGCCGCCTGATGTGCCTGCGATACAATGTCCGAATTCTCCTGACTGTGTATCAAGGTGTCTGGTTATCAGCACCGCCGCCAAGATGTGTCTGCTTACTGGCACCAGTGGTCCTCCGAGCTGTCTATTTCTAGCTCATCTCCGCTTTCTTGCGCTTGCTTGCGCGGACCTGTGTCCTTCTGCGCCTTTGCGGGCCTCTTGGCCAACCCGCTCGTGATATTTCGCTGACTGAAAAACTTCAGAGCGTTAACGAAGTTGCATCCTCGTCGAGCCACTGCTCGTGACTCGGTCAGGGCATGCATCACGCATCATGCAGCCTCTAATACTCTGACAATTACAGATGTCAGGTCTGGAATCCGAAATGGCTTTGCGATAAAATCGTCAACCCCGGCATCATATGCTTGTTTCGTCTGTTCGGCGCGAGCATTCGCCGACACCGCAATAATGGGCACATGCCTGACGATATCGCCAGAACCCTGCATGTCGCGGATTCGTCTGGAACAAGTCAAGCCGTCCATAACGGGCATCTCTATGTCCATGAGAATGACGTGGACGTCTTGTAACGAGGACTCGATCCTCGGTTTCGTTTTCGTTTGCTGTTTTTGTTGCTTCCAAGCATTTGTCGTGGCGAGGTAGTCTAGCGCTTCCTGCCCGTGATTGGCTGTTTGGACTTTGTATCCAAGCTTGATGAGATGCTTCTGTAGAATCTTTTGGTTCACGAGGTTGTCTTCGACGATTAAGACTGTGCAATCTGAAGGGAGGTGATCAACAACCAGTGCACTCCTGATGGCCGTTGTAGTAGTGGTAGTAGTAGTAGTAGTAGTTGGGCGAATATCGTGGAGTGATGCGCGTTTCGCCGGACGCAGTCGTGGTAGGTCTTCGGGTTTTTGGCCTTTCGCTGCGAGAACATAGAAAGCGAATCTGGATCCCGTGTCGACCTCAGACGCAAGACCAATCTGTCCACCTTGAAGCTCCACAAGCCTCTTACTGATGAACAGTCCTAATCCAGAGCCGCCGTATTGATTGTACGTCTTGGGAGAAGCCTGAGAGAAGCGGTCGAACATGCGTGTTTGCTCCTCCTCACTCATGCCGCAACCGCTGTCAGTCACCGAAAACCAAAGATAGAATGCTGCATCGCCGGTCGGTAGATCTGTTTGATTTCGTGTTTCCAGGCCGTCTGTCTTGGCGTATACCACCGAGAGGTTACATGGTCGTTTTCTCGATGCCCCAAGACGCACGGTGACGGTGCGCTCATCTTCGGAAGTTTTCGTGAATTTGATGGCGTTCGTTATGAGGTTCACCAAAACTTGGGTAATTCTACCAGGATCGACGACCACCCATTCGATTCCATGGTCGCTCAATGAACTGTCCAGTTGAGTCTGAAGCACGACTCCACTGCGAGCAGCTTCCACACTAAAGATATTCGAAACGTTGTTTAGTATATCCGCAGCGCGCACCGTGGATGGTGATACATCAAGCAGATTCGAATCAAGCTTCGACAACGAGAGAATGTCATCTGTCACTCGTTTCTGATGCATTGAGCAGGAAAGAATTGTGTCGACAGCTTCGGTACCGCTCGTGAAGTGCTCAGCCAGCTGTGCACCTATGTTCTGTCGGCTTGTATCGTCACTATCTCCTTGTAAGAGTTCGTCGATGAGCTCTTTCGCCTCGACGAGAGATTCTTTCAGAAGGTCAGCGCAATGCACTGTCGCTCCGAGCGGGTTTCGAATCTCATGGCTCGTGATGTCAATGAAAGCTTCGGTTCTCTTCCTTGCTTCAAGGGCTTCCTCCAGTCTTTTGCGTTGTATGTGCTCTGAGAATTGCGAATGAGAAATATCAGTCCATGTAGACATAATGCGGCTTAGTTCGCCGTCATCACCAAATTCTGGAAAGCATATGATGGATACCCATGCTTGACCTTGGAAGGAGCCGTCGACGTTGGTCCATTCTTTCTTCAGTCGAGCCCGGAATTCGACAGCTTTTCTCTGCTCAACCGCCTCGTTCTGTTTTGTGACGAACGTTGAGATATCATTACCATAGCAGATTGATGGTACGTCCACCCCAGAAGATGGTTCTTGTGAATGACCAGTGATGTTGAACCAGCTGTGGTTGATGTATAAAGCATCCCCGGACGGTCCTTGTATCACGATGCCTATAGGCGCGTTGTCTGTGAATTGTAGCAGTCTTGCTTGACTCACTCTCACCTGTTCCAGAGCCTCGGCTTTCTTGAGAGCATTTTCCTGAGCAAGTTTCTGCGCTGAAATATCTGTCGTGCAGCCAGAAATGCTGACAAAATTGCCAGTGTTGTCAAAAACTGGCGCACAGGCAGCTTGCACCCATTGACCATTTGGGGAACCGTTCTTCCATCTCATCTCAAACGTGACAGCCTTTCCAGATACAAGCCCGCTCCACTTTTCCATGATCATCTCGACATCTTCGTCATAAATACAGTCCAGAAAAGTGAGTTGCTTGTTCAGAGCCGGATCTTTTGGGTATCCACTGAGTTCGAAAAACGCATTCTGTTGACCATTAGCTTGTAGGACGTGGACACAACAGTGACTATTTACGTTGCCTTGTATGAGCACTCCTGAGGGTAAATAGTCGAAAAAGCCAACACTACAATCTATAAGCAGTGGACAAGCAACGACTTTGTCAAATGATAAACCCACTCTACTGTTTCGGCCATTGCCAAGACACTGTCATACTTCGTAAGCGCTATCTTTGCCTCTTCCTTTTGGAGACGAAGCTCTCTCTGAGTGATCTCGGCTTCTTCTCTTGCATGATCGAGTGCTTTCTGTTTTTCTACTTCTCTCGCTTCCACGCATGCAATTGCGAAAGCTTGATCCGCGATGTACTGCTGCGTCTCTCGAATCCATGCTTGGTACATCCCATCAAAGGGTCTGCGAGGTGCGATGCCGACCATCACGAGCGCTTTGACGCTATGAAAGCCAGTACAACTTGCTGGAAAGATGACCACCTCTTTGCACATGTCACCATAGCCACGCTTGCTTGACGCCCGACACCAGTCAGCAACCATGTCGTCTTCATGGGCGCTGATTCTTGTAAATTCGCGAGAAGTGATTGCTTTACGCATGCGCTGCGACAATCTGCCGTCCCTGGTCTCAAGGTCCAGAACTTCTGGTACAAGGCAGTCAAAGTCCCCTACAGTTCCAGCCAGATGAAGCACGACATCGCTCTCGTCGCGTGGAGGACTGTCAGACAATATGTCCTTCTTCGGCTGATCGTCAACCTCATACACGACTGACCATGGAATGTCGGCGTCGGAGGAGGAGAAGCTTTGAAGAACGGCTTGTAGAAGTCCAGATATATTGCTGACACCATTACAACAACGCTTCAATGTTGCGAGGTAGTCGTTTCTTCGCTTTGCGACCACTGTCGGGGTCGTGTCGTCTGTGGTTGCCTGGTAGCCCTGTAACTGTGGTGGGAGTAGAACCATGGTGGCTGATAAGAAAATCTCTTCCAGAAGGTCACCATTATCGAAGAAGAATAGCCTGTCGGTTTGCCTCGCAGGTCGCCTACTTTCAGTAGCATCCTTCATCACTTGACCGATGGCCTCGGCTTGTGGTTGAAGACGTTCCAGGGTCGATACAGGCTGTGCGAAATAGGCAGGATGATGATCGCGGAGTAGAAGGCTGTAAGCGGTGTTGTATACAAAGATGGGCTCAGTACCCAGAAGAAAAAGTTGTGGTTGAGGAGAAAGCATTGCCAGATAGACCAAAGTCAACAGGTCCTGAGGCCATGAAGACATTGGACCAAGTGAGGTGGACGACCAGTCGGCATCGCAGAGCAATCGCAAGTCTCTATCAGTGTTTGGGTCACCAGTTTCGACTGATTGCAGCAAAGCCAGCATTGGAGAAGGAGGATCCTGAGCCATGGTGAGGTGTGATGGACAAAGCTCGACGTCTCCCCAAGGTTGCTGTCGAGCTGCAGCGTGCTGGATCTGATAGCAACCTTTCCATGTGGATGTACAGTATCCAGGCAATTGATTTCCAAATCTGTTGTAGAATAGAGAGAACAGGAAGGAGCGATCATCTGAGGGAGTTGGCTTCCTTACCACAGCATAATATGGCTCCCAGGCTGTGTTCCATGCTTTGAATGTTCTAGACCGTTGTGCCCTAGAATAGAGGCGCAGGGACTGACGGCAGTTGCCCGTCCGCGCCAAGGTTTGGCCAGGCCTGACTTTCCATTTGTTTGAGGATCTGTACCCAACTCCGACGGATGCGGCGTCGGTCCCATCGACCGTGCTCTTCATATTATTACATTATCCTACCATTATGATCAGTAATCGCGAATTCACGAGTGCATTGCTTCAAGACTGAAGAAGGCATGTGATCCTGCTGCATCGCAGTTTATCGCCGAAAAATATGTCGCGATAAAAGTTGAGGTCTCGATACCACGGCAGTGATGGTTCAAACTATTGAAGCGCTCCTGACTGGCGCAGACTTACTATGTTAGGAGTTTTCCCGACGCAATGTCCTTGCTTCGTATTGATCGCATGGTCGAGAACGTCCTACCGACATTGCTCCCACGACGAGCTCCAGGACATTCCAAACGAACCAGGGACCTGAAACGATGATAGGCAGACCACAACTCCGCATCCGCAAGCCACATTGCAGATAGACTATGGTAAACTGAACTGCTTGAACCATTCAAGGATGACGGGCGTAGCATTGAACACAGTCGGCCCATGCCTCTGCTCATCGTTGTTCAGCGGCCTCGTCGTAGGCCATCCGTGGCCAAAGCCGCGCACGAGATAATGCACAAGCACCTCCTTGCCGCCTGCCGACCACGCATATCTAGTCACCTTTCCCGCATACAGCTCTGTCTGCTCACACCGTGTCTGAATCTCATTCCGATGAACCCAGATATCGAAAAAGTCAGGCAGGCTGAACGTGACACCGTCCGGCGTCGTCTTGCCGTCGTAGTGTATTACTGGATCGCTATCGCCGTGGAATTCCATCAAGGCGATCGGCAGTCGTCCGGGGTTGCAGTGCTCGAACAGAGGTTCCCTTAGTGCGCTGTCTGTGTAGAAGGCGCCGGAGGAGATTGCGAAGGCGGCGATGCGGGACGAGGCGCGGTGGTCGCCGGCGAGGAGATCGGTCAGGCCGCCGCCGTTGGAGAAGCCGAGAGCATAGATGCGGTGTTTGTCAACGTTGTACGAGTTCTGCAGGTGCGTGATTAGTGTGTTGATGAATGCGATGTCGTCGACTTCGGCGCGCGGAGGTGATGAGGGGTCGCCTGTCCATTGGTGCTGCTCAGGTTAGCTGTGAACTGATAACGTGTATCAGGTGATGACCTACATTGATGCCTTCTGGGTATGCGACTATTGCTTCATTGTTGACTTCGGGGTTAGAGAGCTGGGTGTGCTCCTCGAACTCGGCGGCTGGTTGGTCTTTGCCATGCATCGCGATGATCAGTGGGCTGGCTACATCTTTGCGGTATGCTTCCGGAATGTGAAGCAGCGCTCGTCGATGAGAAGGTCGTAATCCTTGGTCATCGATTGAATACCACTCTGAGATCGAGGCATGGCGAGACATTATGCGATGTCTTTCTTACAACGAGTGAATTGTAACAGACAAGATAGGCAAGAACACAATCTGGGTTTAAAACTGAAATCTCGATTAGGCGACCTCGACCGCTCGTCATTTCTTACCAGCAATTCCATCACTTATAGGTTTATAGTGATTAGTGAAGCGACAGGCAAGCTCGAATTACTGTATCAAAGATGGGAACATAGATTCAACTTGATTAATGTAGCCTTTACATCAGCCCACCATATGCATCATCCTGCCTTTCCCAAGGATTGACCCGCCTGACCTTCTGAGGCGGTGGCTCCGGCCGCGAGATCCAAAAGCCGCCAAACGACTTCTTATCCTTCAGAGCCTTCTCTCGACTCTCGTGCATTTCCTCCACACTGTTCGTTCGTTTGAGTTCAGACAGATAATCGACCTCAATGGCGACCGCTTCGGGATGAGCCTGTTGTGATCGGAGGGTCTCTTCTGCGACTTCTACAAAGGCATTGACGTCGAAGTGATTGACGAGATTATCCCTCTGCAAGCGGGTAACTGCGTCCTTGAGCCAAAGTTCCTGAGAAGTCGCCTCTGGTGCTGAATTGAGAACCTTGCCGACGGACTCTGCTATCTTGGGCACTTCGTTCTCGCCGATGATCATCTTGACGAGCAGTCTCTCGTTGCCTGGCTCATGTGTCTTCCTTCGAGATAGTGTCCCCACGTGAGCCTCGAAACTGACAGTGTCGGAATGGTCGTGGCGGAACAGTCGCTTCGTCTTCTTGGGCTGGACGGAGATGGCCCATTTGGCAGCAGAGCCGACATCTTGTGGATCAGTCACCGCGACTGCGTAGACGTGGTTCAGACTCATAATGGTGTGTGTATGTGTGTGTTTGTGTTAGAGAAAAAGAGAATAGTTACCTTGTGCCCACCGTGAACATGTACATAAATGGACATCCCGTACTTCTCATAATGACGTCGGCGATCTGTCGAAGATCTGCCTGAAACCATCCATCGTGTTCGGAAACAGGTACCTTGTGTAGACACAATGTTGCCGGAATGTAATTGAGTGCAATCGATACTACTAACGAACGTTAGGTCTTTCTGGACAAGGTAAAGATAAAAGAAGATGAAGAAAAAGAAGCACCACACTTGAGGGTTACCACAGAGTTCAGTTGTGCCTGCCTTGACTCCGCATTTGCTCGCTCCATATCCGCAACTTCCGCAAGACGAAGGAGCTGAACGCGGAGAAGAGGCGCTAGCCGGATTTGGGCGCGTTTACCAAGTCGGCTGTTTCTTTACCGTGTCTCCGATGGTGCCCTACCTCTATATCATTACCGGGCAGTCCTGGCCCCTACGTCTCATAATGTGTTCTGACATCCTCGGCAAGTTAAAATCGTCAGCAGGACTCGAGATTTCGTCCGTCGGCGTAGAGACGCGCCGATGTTCTGTATCACCTCAACCTCAACCCACCCGAACATTGGCAGACCGGACATAAAAGAACAGGTTATCACCGTTGCAATCAGAGTATAAATAGGGAAGGTCTGGTATGAATGATAGATCACTGCATAGTGCATACCAATCACTCCAAAGGTATCAGTTCGGTCCATAAGTCAGCAGACTGTACATCCTCTCACCCGCTCACCCCGATATCACTCCCACGCACATCCATCGCTCCGTCATAATGTCCGACAGCAACTACATCAAGAATGTTGCCATTATCGGCGTAAGTCATGTCTTCATCTATACGAAGCATCCAAGCACGTCGTCTCACATCGCACATAGGCCGCTGGAAACAGCGGGAAGTACATGGTTCAATCCCTCATGGCCGACGGCAAGCACAACCTCTTCGCCGTGTCCCGTCACGACAGCACCAACAAGATGCCCGAAGGCGTCACTGTGAAGCGCGTCGACTATGCTAGCCACGAGTCTCTGACATCGGCTCTAGAAGGAATGGACATTCTTATTGTCACTCTTTCGGCAACGACCCCGCCGGAAACTTCCTACAAAATCATCGATGCCGCATCTGCAGCCAATGTACCATGGATCATTCCGAACGAGTGGGGCTTCGATGTCTCGAGAGGCGATGGATCTGCAGGGAGAGATGTGTTCCTTGGTCCACCACAGCTCAAGATCAGAGAGTACATCAAGGCCAAAGGAAACATCTCCTTTGTCTCCGTTGCCTGCGGCTTCTGGTACGAATGGAGCCTCGCAATACCAATTGCGTATGGGATTGATCTCGACAACAAGAAGGCCACGCTCTACGATGAAGGAACCACCATGATTCATACCAGCACCTGGCCTCAGGTCGGAAGGATGGTGAGCAAACTCCTGAGCCTTCCAATCAAAAGTGACAACGGCCCTTGCCTCGACGAGTATAGAAACAGCTCTGTTTACGGAGCCTCGTTCTTCACTTGCCAGAAAGATATGCTGGAATCGGCTATGCGTGTCACAAACACCAAACCAGAGGACTGGAACGTCACACACGAACCCTCTAATGAAAGATATGCAGCAGGCATGAAGCAGTTGCAATCTGGAGACAGAATGGGCTTCGGTAAGTTATTGTACGCACGCATGCTGTACAATGATGGAAGCGGAAACCTGGAAACGGCGAAGCCGCTCGACAATGAAGTTCTCGGGTTGCCAAAAGAAGATATGGACAAGGCGACCGAGGCTGCTTTAGCACGAGTGAAGGAGCTGAAGGCTCATTGAACGCTGATGGCTGTCAATGTGTCAAGTAAATCACAACAGGTAGTCCAACCATCGACGATGCTACCTCCAAACCTAAGCCCCTGACTAGCATTTTTAATGTGGAGTGCGCCAGAGACCGTGATCTGATCTGCATCAGGGTCCGGCAGTCGGCAGAGCTCAGCGACAGTTCAACTCCCGCATTTTCTGTATAACAACTCAAGCCACCAGGATCATGCCTACAAAACTTCTCCAACCGTTCTTCATTTTTCATCATGATTATTGCCGGAATGAGCGGCATGCCACTGTTTAATCGGACCGATAACCAAGTGCTTGGAACGTGCCGCAGGTAAAATTCAAAGTTATCAACTATTGCGCCGAACGGTCAAACGCACAGTCCATATCTACTAGGGCGCACATACATTCTTTGGGCCATCTTCGTTGCAAAGTTACGTCTACGACGCGACAATTGATCCTATTTGGCAACGGTCGGTAGAACACATCCATTCTATCCGCACTATAGCTTCTCAATCCACACGTGGCATGGCGCGCGACTACGGCGATTAATTGTAGATAAAGTATGGTGAGGTAGCTTACTCGATGCGAAGTGGGTCGTCCTCTCTCTCTACTTTCTACTTTTGCACCACTGCTCATTCGTCTCTCAATTTCCGTTCCTGCTCACTTCCGCATTCCCACCGTCACACATCACTCAAAATGGTAGTCACCACAGTAGTCACGACGACATTGCCAGAAAAGCACGCCCGCTTCGCGATCCACGACACAACAACCGACTCGTCGACCCACTCGCGGCGCACCTCGATGAGCAGCACATCCCTCGCCTTCGCGAACCACCAACCAAAGCCCGTGTCCTGGCTCCGGACCCACGCCGCCTCATACAAGAGCCACGACATCAGCGCGTCCGGAACCCTGATCCAAGCCGTCGACGCATCCACCCGCGACGTGGCCTTCACGCTCTCGCCGCAAGCGTACGGCAGCAGATCGAACACCAGCATCAGGGCGTACCCTGGCGACGATCTGCACGCGCCGGCGCTGGCGCTCACGAGACTGGGCCGCGATGGTATGGACGTCTGCTTCCACCCTGACGAGCCGCAGAAGGCGTGGGGGTTTCAGAACCCGACGATGGGCTCTGACGGCCTGAATTGGCTTCCTTGCGCGGCGCAGTCCAAGGGGAAAGGCTTCGCTTTTGATCTGCCGAACGGCATGGAGAGTAGAAGAGTCGTATGGAAGCGCACACATGACGAGGTTGGTCCCCCAGTCGCCTTTCCCTTTTTTTTTCCCATCTGATCAGAACTTGTCCTAATGCCCGTTTTCCAGGAGCTGGCTTCTTGGAACTTTAGCACTTCCGATTGGAAACTGGTTGATTCGAAAACGAACGAGGTACTCGCCGTCTTCTTGGGCAAGATGGGAAAAGGCGGGAAACTGAACTGGCATGGTGATGTTGGTGGCATGGAAGGAGAGGTGGTCGTGGCCGCGAGCATTATTGCCTTTGTCTCGTTAGGAGTCAAGATTGGCTCGTCGAGTAACAATGGGTCGGCTAACAGTTCACGATTGGGCTCAAGTAATGGGTCTAGAGGTTGAGTAGTGTGAGATACCCAAGGACAGGAGTCCCCGCCAAGCAATGCCGTTTTCGTTCAGCTATCATAGAGAAAGTATTCCTTGTAATAATTGCTCAAATGTATTAGTACTCATTGCATCTACTGTACATTCCAAATCACTTTTGCTCGACTTGTGGAAGAATTGTGAGACTGCGCCATGTTGTGAGTCGGTTGCTGCATACGGGATCGAATGGAGGGGGCAGATTTGCCTACATCCCCGGAGGAGGTGGCACGTTGTTGTATCCAGAATCTGCTCCAGGAGGCGGAGGAGGTGGTGGCTGGTCGTCCGAAGGTGGGGGCGGTGGAGGAGCCTCAGACTGAGCTTGGTAGCCATTCCCAGCTCCAGGCGTTGGCGTGCCCTGCACACCCTGCTGCGCCGCTTGGTAGTACTGCAGATAAGGGCCGTAGTATGTCATGAATGTTTCGTAACCGCCATAAGCTGCATACGGATCTCCACCCGCGGCGAGAGTCGTCGTGATGTACTGCGACATCTGGGCCATTTGCGCCATCCAATCTTGTTGTGTTCCTGCAGCACCAGCGGCGGGCGACATTGCTCCTGCTCCGGCTTGTGGATTCTGAGGCGAGCCTGCACCGCTGTAGCTGTTGTGACCGCCATGGCCTCCGTAGCCGCCACCGTAAGAGTCGCTGCGGTCGCGGTTGCGGTCGCCTCGATCACCGCCATAACCACCCCCATCGCGGTGGCCGCCACGACGATCTCCAAACCCTCCTCCTTCTCTGGCACGCTCCTTGAACTGTTGGTATTGCTGTTTGACGTTTCCGAGCAGATCTTCACAGAGCTCCTTAGCGCGTGTCACGTCTGCTGCGTCTGGACCCGCGACGTGAAGGTACATTGGAACGTCTAGTTCAGCGCCGGTATCCCTTTCGAGGAAGCCAGAGCCCCTTCCCTTGATCTGGACCCTGCAGCGAGTCTCTTGCTGAATGTGCTTGACGTACGATCCTCCTTGACCAACAACTTGAGCGCGCAAGTTGAATCCATTCATTGGTTCGATGTCGATGTCGATCTTCTCTTCTGGCCATTTGCGCTGTATGTTATCAGCAAAACTATTTTTCCACGACTTTTGTCGACTTACACGACCAAACTCGTCACGCTCCACTTTCTCCGGCTCCCTGCGTCGGAACCTGCGCTCGTCAATCAAATTTGGAAGATCCTGCTTCATCATCTCGTCGATCTCGGCCACTGCTGCTTCCAGTCCTTCCTTGCTCGTACTAGTAATATGGAGGTAAAGGGGAGGATTCTGAATCTGTCAGCCGTGCTCTCGTCTCCAACCCAGTCTTCACTTACAGCTGCTGTCGCCATGGACTTATCCGGGTAGTAAGCTCCACGAGTTGTGACATCTTTGAAAGGATAAGTAGTTGCCTAAAAGTGAGAATCGTTTGGATGGAATGCGTACCGGCGCCTGTCTTGTCTTTGATCTGTTGTCACAAGTCTCGTTAGCTCTTGCAAACGGATAATAGTAGCTAAGCTGTCTCCGTGATAAGGTGAGCAGTAAATCTTTCCTCAAACGTTGACATGAAAAAGAACAACCTTGAGGAAAGAAGTTTACAGGCAAAAGAAAAGAGCTGATCTACTAAGAGTATCAGTGAGTGACGAGTGATATTTACCATCTTTTGAGTTGACCCTTTGGTCAGAGTATAACGATTACGAAGGTCGTTGACTTCAATGTCTTTTATGTAGTCACCATCTTGTTGGTAGATGTCATTTCCATTTTCTTTCACAGACGGCGATCTACCCGGGGCAGGGGCACTAGGGCTTTGAGTCTGTGAGGTGTCAGTATGACAAAGACGATGTGCGGTAGACGACTTACAGCTCGAACAGGACCAACATCAGCTGGTAGAGCAGCCTTTTTGGCTTGGATCGCCGCGTTGATGCGAGCAGCGGCTGCAGCAGCCGCGCTGGCAGCGGCAGGGTTGTTCGGAGCTGGGGACTTTTTGTCGCCATTCGACGGACTCTCGACACTCTTGCTGACGGGCTCGGACTCGCGGTTGTCAGGAGATCTAGACCTGCGGTCGAAACGTGAGCGACGAGGATCGCGGGTCTCTTCTTGGTCGAAGCGCGATCGCTTTCGAGGTTCTTCCGACATTGTTACTGGTTTCGAATCTACGCGCCGATTGTGATCAGAATAAGACGACCAGAAGTCGCGTCGATCAATGGTCTGAGAAAATCAAAGGACTCAAGTTCGAGCTCAAGAGTGATGAGTAGGAATTTCGGGATACCTTACGGTTCAGTTCCGAGAGAGTCTTCGGCTCTTCCCCACGCTGCGGGCTCTGCCGCCAGGAAAGTCAGTGTCTTGGCGTCGATCTCGGAGCTGCACCTGATAAGTTACAGAACTGCTCGCGTTCAAAAAGTTCCATGCTTCACGTCACACAGTCACAGTATGGCTTCAAAAAGATTATGGACCGCCTGGTCCTGCGAGCGATTGCTCGCGAGATCACCACAACGAGGACCCGTCTCTATCCGATCAATTCATCAATCTTCGCGGAATAACCAATCTTCGTCGACGTCCGCCATCGCGTACAAGGCCCTCCACAGGCGCATTTCTCCCCTACCAGCAGCTGCAACCACATCGGCTGTCTCCCCTGCCGCCGCCGTCTCTAGCATTCTCTACGAGACTCCCCTCCCTTCCACCGCTCCACCGAAGCGCCATGTCCTCAACTGCCTGGTCCAGAACGAACCTGGTGTACTGTCGCGTGTGTCTGGAATTCTGGCCGCAAGAGGTTTCAACATTGACAGTTTGGTCGTCTGCAGTACCGAGGTAGAAGATCTGAGTAGGATGACCATTGTCCTGCAAGGTCAAGACGGTGTCGTAGAACAAGCGCGCCGTCAATTGGAGGACTTGGTACCTGTCTGGGCTGTTCTGGACTACACCCAGGCGCCCCTTGTCCAGCGCGAATTGCTCCTGGCCAAGGTCAGCATTCTCGGTCCAGAATACTTCGAGGAACTGCTTGCCCACCATCGTGAGCTAAGTGGCAGCGAGCCTGGCTTCGAGGACCTCTCGCCCGAGGAGATGCAGTCTCACGCACAAGCACAGCGAGAAGCTCTTCGCAACGAGTTCCACCCAAGCTCGATGGCGCCAAGTCAGGCCATGAGACAGAAGCACGAGCATTTGAAGTCACTCACATACTTGACTCACCAGTTCGGTGGAAAGGTCCTCGACATCAGCACAAACAACTGCATTGTCGAGCTCTCGGCAAAGCCAACCAGGATTGATAGTTTCATGAAATTGATTGCGCCGTTCGGTATCTTGGAATCTGCGCGAACTGGTATGTACACTGAGCGTATCTATCTTGATATCTACTGACGTCTTCTAGGTCTGATGGCTTTGCCACGAACACCGCTTGATGAGGCCACCGAGAACGACGCCAAGGAGGCTGAGGATGTTGTTGATGCTAGCACTCTTCCTCCTGGTTAGATGCGGACTCACAAAAGTCTTTTGTATGATAGTCATGTGTCGTTATATAAGGGCGTGGCTCGTTGCAATATGTCAGAATTGAGCGTGGCGTCATATTATGCATTACTGCTTCATGAAATCCTTCCCTTGTTGACAACGAAAGCCTCGAGCGCAGCGATGGCAGACCAAAGTCGGTTCTCGGCCTCTTGAAACACAAGACTCTTCGGACTGTAGAAGATCTCATCAGCGACCTCCTCCGGATGACGTGGTAGGCAGTGCATGAACTTCCAGCCGTCCTTCGCTCCACCCCTATCAACCAAGCTCTTCGTGATCTGGAATCCTTCAAAAGCCTTCATCTTGGTCTGCTTCTCGGCCTCTTGACCCATGGACACCCAAGTGTCGGTCACGATGATGTCTGCTCCCTTGATTGCCTCCTCCGGTATCGTAGTCTCGGAGAACGAGCCAGGCTTCTCGACGCCATTTGTCTGCGCCAGAATAATCTCCTTCATCTTGGCTGGGACTTCATAGCCCTTTGGCGTCGCAACAGCAATATCCACTCCAAGCTTCTGTGCTCCGATCGCCAAATCGTAGAGTACATTGTTCGCATCGCCAACCCAAGCGATCTTCATTCCTTCAAGTCCCAATGTATTTGTCTTGCTCGTCTGCGCTGTGGGGAAGGCCTCGTGAATGGTGATAAAGTCGGCAATGATCTGAAGCGGGTGGTACTCATCACACAAGCAGTTGATCACCGGCACCGAACTGTGCTTGGCCAGAGTCGCGACATCGATGTGACGATCCACTCGTGCAAAGATAGCAGAGACCATACTGCTGATCACCACCGAGGTGTCGTATAGCGATTCGTTCACGCCAAGCTGGATGTCGTTCTTCCCCAAGAACATTGCATGACCTCCTAGTCGGGCTACGGCGGCCTCGCTGCTAACCCTGGTTCTGGTCGAAAGCTTGCTAAAGGTCAAGGCTACCGTTTGACCGACAAGCTTGTTTTGCAGAGACGCTGGCATGTGACCAGACTTGATCGCTGTCTTATGGGATACGCCATTGCGGACCAAGGTGGTCAGCTCCGCAGGTGAGAGATCCGCTATCGAGAGAAGATGTCGAGGCGCGAAAGGTGATGTCGCGGGTCGTGTCGCAGTAGCTGGTGAGCTGGCATATCCTCTGGCTGAAGCTTTGACTTGGCTCAAGCCAGCCCGAAAGGGCTTCAGTGCAGGCATTGGTATATTTGAGGAAGAATTGACAGGGTAGTACCACTTTTATGCAGTGTGTGACTCAACGGTGGAGAGTTTCTTTCACATGCAAACAGACCCCAGAACTTGAGCTTCAACTCCCCGCGATCCCCCGACATCTATCGTCACCCCGACGTATACCGACACCGTACATAGACACTTTGTCATTAAATTTAACAGATTGAACATTCCAAATAGGTCCTGCTTGGTATCATAGCAAACTAGATATGGCGATCCGGGTCCCGAGGTGGCATTCTCTCACGCGATCAGTGACCAAGCTTGCTTCACAACCCCGCTGCATCACCCTCTCGAGACCATTCTCGTCAACACGATTGCAAAGAACGGATGGCGTATTTCGAGCATTGACAGAGAACCGTGTCCAGACGCCGTGGATAGAAGCTTTCGAAAGGCAACAGAAAGATGGTCACGACCCAACGAAGCCTTCAGGTCCTGCGTTGGACAGGGACCTGACTCCGAAAAGAATGTCTGACAGTTTCCACAAAGTGGTATGCAGGTCCGTCAATCTTCGGTGACTAACAGCTGATTGACTCAGCAATAGGTGCTTCCTCTGGGCCAAGACAAGTGGCTACTGGACACATACCTCAACTCTTCCGGACATGTACGTTTCGGTACAATCTTCATGGATCTGGATGCTCTTTCTGGAGTGATTGCGTACAAGCATACCGGTGATACCGTGACGACTGTCACAGCTGCTTGCGATCGTATCAAAGTCAACCACCCTCTGACGGAAATCTGCGATCTCGAGTATAGCGGTATGGTCACGTACGCGACAGGACGAAGCAGCATGGAAGTATCAGTGCAGGTCGCAAAGGCGCCGAAGCCTGGCGAGCAAGCCAAAGAGGAAGACGTCCTCATCACCTGCCAATTCACCATGGTTTCGCTGGACACCAACACCAAAAAGTAGCTTCTTTCTCCCTCAATATTCATTCACAACCTCATCACTAACTCTCCACAGACCATGCAAGATTCCCCCCATCATCGCCGAAACCGCCGAAGAAAAGCGCCTCTATGCCGAAGGCGAGAAGAACAGCCAACACCGCAAGGACATCCTCGGGCGGTCTCTCGTGAAAGAGACCCCCAACGACGAAGAATCGGACCTGATCCACGCCATGTGGCAGCGCCAACTGCAATACCACGACCCCAACGACCCGCTGCGCAAGCCGGACAACGTACAATTCATGGACGCGACGAAAATCGCCACCGCCGCCATCATGCAGCCGCAATATCGCAACCGGCACCACTTCATGATCTTCGGCGGCTTTCTGCTGAAACAGACGTTCGAGCTGGCGTTCTGCTGCGCCGCGTCGTTCGCGCACACCCGACCCGTCTTCGTGTCTCTCGATCCGTCGACGTTTCAGAACCCGGTCCCCGTGGGCTCGGTGCTGTACCTTACCGCGCATGTGGTGTACACGGACCCGCCTGTCGTGGCGGGCGGGAGCGACGACCCGGTGTCGGATAGCGAGCATGTGACCAAGGACAATCTGACGCGCGTGCAGATACGCGTTGATACCAAGGTCAGGAACATTGAGCATGGAGAGGTCAAGCCGACGGGCCAGTTTAATTACACGTTTACGGTCGATCGCAGTGTGCAGGTCTTGCCGCGCACGTACACCGAGTTCATGATGTATGTGGATGCGAGACGGAGGGCCAGGACGATCAAGCAGACGCTCATTGAGGGTGATGGGGATCCCGGAAAGCAGGAACGTGTGACGGAGTAAGTGGGTAGGTGATGAGAGAGATACATTCCTGAGAAGCATGTCCGTAGACCTGAGTTGTACGTATTTGGGGTATCGATGAACCTGAGATTACTGAGATGAAGAAATTTTTCCCTAGTGGCTACGCACGATCGCGGCCTATCCGTTGCGACTTCTTGCAGAATCGATGGCTATCAATCGATCGTTACTCTCGTAATCCCGGCACCTCGTCCTCTGCTCAATGACACGTCGACTGTATGTGACGATGGGACTGATCTTGATCCCATCTGCGTGCATATGGTCATACGTTTGTCGCTCCAATTGCATGGCTCGGTCATCCTTCTGCTCGGCCCAATGCGATCGATTTCAATCTCTTTCATGTCGTCCTGCCTCCGTCCGTATGAGCAGTGTGCGACGCCAGGGACTATCTGGTTACTCTCGCATTTTATCACTGCAGCAAGTTATCGTCGCAGCATGAGATCCTCGATCTTTTAACAATAGTCCATCCTTTTTCATCAATCCCTCATCTTGTCTCGGAATAGTCGTTCAGTGCAACACAGACCGCCCCTCTATGGTGGCCATTGTATTGCCTGATAACAGACTTGGAAGCCAGCTCCCAGAGCCTGGCGTAGTGATCACTACACGCCGTGACGAGATACGCGCTGTCGGCACTGAAGGCACAGTCCCACACCCACCGCTGATGGCCATCGAGTTCCTGCTCCATATGGAAGGGCTGGTTCTCAATCATACCATTCGCTTGGTCCTGATCGCCATTTATGCCGGATGGGTTCGAGAGGTCGACGGTCCAGATGCGCGCGGTGTGGTCGGCGGAACAAGTGGCGAGGTGGCGCACGTCGGGAGAGAGCAGCACTCGGGTGATGTAGGTGTTGTGGGCGCGGAATTTGGTCACGGGCACGAGTGTCGTGACGTCTTTGGTTGTGATCATGCGCCAGACGTAGACGGCGCCGTGTACGCTATTGCTTACTGCTGCGCAGAGAAGGGAGCCGTCGGATGCCACAGTCACGGAGGCGACGGATTTGTCTTCTTCAGGGATCAACTGATGTGAGCATTTGTTCTCGCCAAGGTCCCAGATCCGTACGTTGCCGCCACGGTCGCAGCTGATCAGCTCGCCTTGATTCGGGTGAATCACGACATCGTTCACCGGTACGCCGTGGCTGTAGTTTCGTTGCACGTGACCTGTCCTCGTATCCCAGATTTTGACTGTGCCGTCTTCCGAACTGGTGACCATCCATTTACCTTCGCAGTGGAAGGCAACACCAGTGATGTTGCTCGTGTGACCTTCAAATGTGAGGACCGCTGCTGGATTTGTGGATTTGATGTCGTATAATTTGACTGTGTGATGGCCAGCTGCGGCAAGAAATCGTTTATCCGGCGATATACATAATCGGTTGACCTGGGAGTCCGGGTGTGGTATTGTGCGACTGCAGATTCCTGATAAAGCTTCCCAAAATCTTGGTTCAATTGTTAGCAATGCTTGATAGGGGTGTTTCATCCGATCGGTGATGTTGTTCGCTGCTGGACCAGTAATAGAGCGCGACCTCCTGCACGTACAGCTCGATCTGATAATGTCCGTCTTTCTCAATCAGAATAGACGAGGAGCCGTCCAAGTCACATGACGCTTGCCGTCGTGTAAAGCATGTCGCATGTACCCGTGAATTTTGGAGAAATATAAATCTCACCTTATAGTATGATCATATCCAGCTATCCAGGTGTCAATGAAGCTCAATCTCGTTCCTGATCTTCGATACTCACCAGTACAAAGAATGACACTCATGCTGCCGGGAGGTCACGCCTCAGCTGCAGGCGTCTGAGTCGTGGAGGTGAATTCTATGCCTCCACTCGGGACTATGTATTGTGTAGAGCAGATGGATCTCTGTGATTCGAGATCTTAAACGAGTATAATTGTGATAAGTAGGTAGTTGATCATGGATGTTTCATGGGATAACCTTGGAGAAACACGAAGGTTGTTGCCATGAGGTCCACCCAGCGGAGACGGACGACGGAGCCTCACACACGGAAACGCCGATCTCCGCTTGATGAGCTTGGACCGCTTCGGAGCCTCCATTGACTTCACCTCCTGATTTCTATTTGACATTATTTACTTCCCGAGAACAAACCCAGAAAGGTACTCTCATGGTAGTATAGTGCTACTCAAACTATTCCATTATAGTGCTACTCATGGTACTGTAATGTACTCAGGGTACTGTAGTGCTACAGTAAATCTCACGCCTTCCCATTCATGCCATTTGTTCTACCGCTCAAAGCCAATTCGTGTTCAAAGTCGTTCTGAATACCGATGACATCCTTCAGAGCCTGCAAATCGAGCGTCTTCTGGTTAAATATGGCCAAGCTTTGCGCAGTACGAACAATGTTCTTGATCTGTCGGCCATTGAGAGGGTGTTCTGCAAGCTGCTCAAAGTCCCATTCCAACAAATCCGTGCCGCCATGGATCTTAGTGAGGAAATTGCGCCAGATCTGGACGCGACTTGCGAAAGGGAGATCTAAGTATTTGAGTGGGACATGGATGCGGGACTTGAAAGCGTCGTCGAACGTATCGACTCGGTTGCTGGTTAAGAATAACATACCCTGATAGTACTCCAGCACCCTCAAGAAAATGCTAACGAGAGCGTTACGCTCCATGTCGTGGAGACTGCGACGCTCGAGGAAGACATCAGCTTCGTCTATGAGCAGGACTGCCTTCCATGTGCTTGCCAGATCCAGAATCTCCTCCAGCTTCTCGTTGAGGGTCTCAGAAGCAGTCCCAAGATCTCCCGAGCTGACAATGTATAGAGGACGTCGGCTATATTCTGCTACACATTCTGCCGTCAACGTTTTGCCGACGCCAGGAGGACCGTGGAGCACAAAGATCAGTCCGCGTCCTTTGCCTTTGATAACGTCGTCAAATGCATTCTCCGATGATTGAGTATGCTCCGACACGAGTGCTTGCACAAGATGCTTCTGTGTCTTTGGCAATACAAGCTGGTCGAAGCACTTCTCGTTCCATTGTATTGGAGAGAGCTGGTCAACTGAGAATTCAAGCCACAGTTTCTCTGCGAATGAGAAGCCTCGAACGATAGAAGAGCAAAGGAGTCGTTGTTCGTCCGTCAACGGCTGGAAGGTCGCACCTTCTGTCCGACCATCATCCAGTTCTTCCTCTTCTTCCTCTTCACGGCGTTGCTGATTGGCTGTCCTTGGGAATGGCTCATCAACCCCGAACTCCTCGTTGCCGTTGATCCTGTGGTACGTCGCGGTATCGACGACAACACGACCATCGATGTTGACACGCTTCAGTCCTTCATCCTTGATCCGATCTATCTTCTCGAATGCAACGCCTTTGTATTGTGCAAAGTGCATCCCGGCATAGGTCTCGAAGCGCCGTCCTCGTTCAATGAGTCGTTCTCGAATGGAGGCCGCATCGTTATTGAATGAAAGAGGATGCGATACTAATCCAGATATTGAGGCAGCACCATCAAACGCCCGTGTCTTCAACTGATCTCGACAAATGCCAAAGTCTTCACCATCAAAATCCACAAATTCAACAGTCAGAAGAAGATAGCGCCCGCACATATCTTCTCCATAGTGGGACGAGTGAAGACTGAATGCCCTCAGCGCACCTCGAATCCTGCTGTAGACTGTACAGCCAGGACGATAAATCGTCCATAGCAAGTCAAAAGAGAGCTTGCCCTCAGGAAGTAAGTTGTCGTATGTCCTGATTGTGTCTTCGAATTGCTCGTTGATGAAGTCGACTAGTAGCTGTAGATGTTCGTGCGCTTCTGTGCCATCTTCGATGTCGGTGAGTTTTTCTGCAAGCTCTTTGCGATAGTGGAACAGAACATGGTATGGTTCGCGAATCGAAATGCTCTTGGTCTGGAGAGCCAGACCCGGATATGTTACGACAGTCTCGCGGAGGATCTTTGTAAGATGCTCAGAATTGACCCGCAGAAATGTTGACTCCACTTTGTCATTCTTGGAATTGAACTCTCGTGTCAAGCACAAAGCGTACTTCTCCCACCAATTGACTTGTTCAGGGAGGTCTTCATCCTTGGTTTCTGCGTAGTAGCGATGACCCCTCTCTGTCCAACGATGATCCAGGTGTTTGAGTATCGTCTGCATGCTGCCAGTGGCAATCTCATCCTGCTTCTTGAGATCACATCCGGCTACGGCGACTTGTACCGTTTCACCGTACGACAAGTCGCGGTCGGAGTAGTCGATTTCATCATCGTCCGATCCGCCGGGACCATATAAATCAGACATATTCTACTTGAATCTCGGATTCGAACGTTGGTTTCATGGGGGGTATAGGAATCGAAGGAGAGTGGGCTGAGTACAGACAGATCAGGCTGGAAATGTGTTCAATGAGGATGAATCGGAAGAAAGGCATGTGTACTTATAGACTTTCAAGAATTGTTATCCATTGATACTCACACTCCAATCACTTAGCGCTGTCGGTTTGCCGCTCCTTCTATGAGTCAGTTGCAGCAGGCAGCAATGGATGCCTGGGCGGATGCGCACACTTCAGTAGTTCGGTGTCCAAGAGTCGTTAGGCAGCAACGACGCTGTGACTTGGCTGCATTGATGCATCTCCACTGTTTGTCATATACATCTACCTTAAAGATGAACTCTGAAAACCAGCTGCGGTGTCGATAACGAAGCTTCGAAGATGACTCATTCGAACGAAGCGACATACCATAGCCATGCACTTGGAAAGAAAGAGCGTGCAGTGCCAGGTTCTTGAGAGGGCTTTACGAACATGGATGCGGATATTGTGGTAGAAAGCGATGAACTCTTTCTTTCTTTCTTTCTTTCCTTCCAGACTCGTCATCTTTAGACCGAGACTTGGTTCTAGTGGGCGCTTTCATAGCTTGATAACGATTAAACTTATGGATGAGTAGTTTGTCCAGATGCAACCCGAATCTGTCGGAGACTCGACAAGGAAACTTTGAAAGTCCCCCACGTCATTGAATGAAGCTCAGCATTCCCATCTCGATCGTCATCGTCAACTACAACGACAATATACATGTATACTCGACGTTATCTGACATCTGCATTACTTCGTCCGAGGCCAGTCACTTCTCGCCCATTCACAAATCTATCCACCAGAATGGCATCTCCAGCAGACTCTACGCCTAACGGTATGGATCCTCTAACCGCAGGCTTGAACGCAGCAGATGCTGGAACCACTGAAGAGAATAAGATCTTGAGATATGCCGATGTTGGTTCGCTTTGCCAACGCTCTTGACGGCTCAGGGATAGTTGCTGACCATGTAATAGATTGGCATCAATCTTAGCGATCCAATCTTCAGAGGAGAGCATTACGGCAAACAGGCACATGATGATGACCTGAAACAAGTGATACAAAGAGCCATGACTGCGGGATGCAGGAAGCTGATGGTTACCGGGTCGGATCTGGTCGAGTCGGAAAAGGCGGTTCAACTGGCAAGAGACTACCGTGAGTCTGACGCTTCGAACATCGTGGACATTGACTGACTCCAGCGACAGCTGGTCTCTGCTATGCGACGGTTGGCGTACATCCCTGTTCAGCCAATACATTCGAGTCATATCCCGACGGACCAGGAGCGCTATTCGCGGCATTGAGGAAGCTGGCAAAGGAGTCACAAGAAGCTGGATACACCACTGCGTTCGGAGAATTTGGGCTGGACTACGACAGACTACAACTGTGTCCGAAGGATGTGCAGATAAAGTATTTTGAGCGCCAGCTCGATCTCGCAGTGGAGTTACAGCTGCCGCTTTTCCTCCATTCTCGCGCCGCCGCAGAAGACTTTGAGAGGCTACTGAAGGCTCGACTGCCTGAATTGCCCAAGCGCGGTTTGGTGCACAGTTTCACCGGTGAAATGGATGAGATGAAACGGCTCGTTGATCTTGGACTCGACATTGGTATCAACGGGTGTAGTCTCAAGACAGAGGAGAATCTGGCGGTCATGAAGGAGGTGCCTCTTGACAGACTACAGATCGAGACGGACGGTCCGTGGTGCGAGATCCGACCATCTCACGCATCCTCGAAGCACCTCGATGGAGCACCGGAGTTGCCCAAGGCGGTCAAGAAGGAAAAATGGTCGCCAGATTTCATGGTCAAGGGCCGAAACGAGCCTTGTGCCATCAGCAAGGTGGCCTACTGTATTGCCAATGTTAAGGGGATTCCAGTGGAGGAGGTCTGTGAAGCGGCATGGAATAATTCGGTCAAGATGTTTGGGCTCGGAGAAAGCGGTCAATAGCCGTGGTTTTTTACTGGGATAGATCGTATAGACAATGTTCAGATGCTGGAAATATCGATGTTTTTTAACCACTCCGTGATCATCCATCTGCGACTCGGCTTTGATTTCTGTATGAGTTAACCCCACATCACCTCCAACTTTTTCGGGGTAATTAGCCACGAGGGTCGTGGTACTCCACTCGGAGATCGGCACATGTCCAATTCATATATCTTTGCGAAGGGCCTCTTCTCGCGATGGATCCCCTGAGGTTCGTGATCCTGCGTACGTGCCACCATTTCTTGCCATCAAGACACCTCACGATATGGGTAACGAACGACAAATCTCAGTAGAGGAGATCTCCAAGCACAACACCGCCGAAGACTGTTGGATTGTGGTAGATGGCAAAGTCTGGGATCTGACCGAGTTTGCGCCTGAGCATCCTGGTGGTCCACGAAGTATGATGTCCTCATTCCGACTACACTGGTCGATACTGACAGCCCGAAGTCATCACCAAGCACGCTGGCCGCGATGCCTCGACTTCCTACAATGAGATCCACGCCCCGTCTGTCCTACCGGATAATTTGTCGCCAGACAAGTACAAAGGCCGCCTCGACACATCAACAATCACTGAAGACTGGGTGAAACCACCGCCAGATGCTACACCACAGCTGCAATTACACGAGAAACCTCCTATGTCCAGCATCCTGAACGCCCATGATTTTGAAGAAGTGGCGGAACGAACACTCAGTAAAAAGACATGGGCTTTCTACTCATCAGCAGCTACAGACTGCATCACTCGCGACCGAAATGCAACATTTTTTAGCCGTATATGGTTCCGTCCCCGGGCTCTACGGAACGTTTCCAAAGTGGACACTCGCAGTCGGATGCTAGGCCACGACATCGATTTACCTCTGTTTATCTCTCCTGCAGCCATGGCAAAGCTAGTCGATCCGGAAGGTGAAAAGGCAATGGCCGCTGGCTGCGTCAAGACAAGGATCCCCCAATGCATCAGCACAAACGCGTCTTTCCCAGCCGAGGACATCGTCGCCGCTGCGCCCAAGGATCATCCTTTCTTTTTCCAGCTTTACGTCAACAAAGACCGACCGAAGACTGAGGCATTACTGCATAGAATCTGGGATCTTGGTGTTCGGACCATCTTCGTCACTGTTGATGCGCCCGTTCCTGGCAAGAGAGAAGCTGACGAGCGCGTCAAGGCCGATGAAGGGCTTTCTTCAGCAGTATCCGGTGCAAAAGCAGGTAACGATGCCAAAGGTGGTGGCTTAGGTAGGATCATGGGTAGCTACATCGACGACAGTCTGTCTTGGGATGACCTACCTTGGCTCCGCAAACACTTCAAGGGCAAGATTGTGATCAAGGGTATTCAGAGCGCAATGGACGCCAAAGCATGTGCGGATGCAGGCCTGGATGGTGTCTTGCTCTCGAATCACGGTGGACGAAGTCTGGATACCGCGCCGCCGGCTATCATGGTTCTCGTGGAATGTCAGCGAGTCTGTCCGGAGATCTTTGATAAGATTGAGGTGTACGTCGACAGCGGTATCCGCCGAGGAACAGATCTGGTCAAATGTTTGTGCTTGGGCGCAACGGCCGTGGGAATGGGGAGATCGTTCCTCTTCTCACTCAACTATGGAAAAGAAGGGATCGAGCATCTCATCGAGAGTAAGCTGTTAATAACCTGTCACTTCGAGGATGATGAGCTAACACCAACCAGTCATGCGAGACGAGGTCGAGGTGACCATGAAGATGCTAGGAGTGACAGACATTTCACAGCTGCACCCGGGCCTTGTCAGCACGCTCGATGTGGACGGACTCGTATCGAGAACTCCACACCACCCATACGCCCAGCGACCGAGGACGAGAGCGGCCAGATTGTAGACATCGATATGTATGATGCGCACGTGTCTGCCGAAAATGTCCGTAAATCAATTCTGATAATCACATGCGCGACATTTCACCGTGAATTTCACCCCATATTGATGTCAAAAACCCCGGCTGGCGGCAACTCCACGAACGCTAGACCATTTGGAGCAGGAGCCGAGGCTCCATCCCACGATCGCAGACCGAGGGACTTGACAAGAGATACAGTTCGACATGACAACTACGATCTTCGCCTGACTTTATAATTCTTCTTGACTTTTTCCTTCAAAATCATCGTCACGTTTCAAAGTCACGTTTCGAAACCACCATGCCTCCAGTCAACGCAACCCCCCAATGGGTCAAGGACCTTAAGCCTGCCGGACCCCAGGGTACCGAGCTGTTGGCTAAGGAGAGAGCTCAGTCTAAGATCCCCGTCGATCAACTATCACAGTTCCTCTTCACCAAGGAGGGCGTCGACAGGAAGAAGAGAATCTTGCAGATCTTGGAGAATGAGAAGGTGTTCGACAAGTCACAAAACTACTTTGCTGGAAGAGTAGACCGCTTCGAGACAGCTCTTGCACGTGCAAAGAAGCTCAGGCAGATCTCTGTCAAGAACAACTGGTCTCAGGAGGACAGAATGGCTGCCAACGACCTCATCAGCGAGCCTGGTCCATACGGTCTCCACGAGAGCATGTTTCTGGTATGTTACAAACTCAACATAGCTGCGACTATTGCTGATCGTTTAGATCACCCTCCGCAATCAAGGATCCCCTGAACAACACGAGAAGTTCCTCAAGAAAGCCGAAGCATACGAGTACATTGGATGTTATGCTCAAACTGAGCTTGGCCACGGTTCAAACGTCAGAGGTCTCGAGACCACCGCGACATGGAACCCAGAAGACAAGACATTCACAATCCATTCACCAACTCTTACCGCCTCCAAGTGGTGGATCGGCTCTCTTGGTCGTACTGCCAACTATGCAGTTGTCATGGCTCAGCTCATCATCGGCGGCAAGCCATACGGCCCACATCCATTCGTTGTTCACATCAGAGACCTGAAGACCCACAAGCCTTTGGAGAACATTCACATTGGTGATATCGGTCCCAAGTTTGGTTACAAGTAAGTCGACACCCCGCCATGATTGAAGATTATTAACAGTCGCACAGCACCATGGACAACGGTTTCCTCCTCTTCAACAAAGTCAAGGTCCCACACATTTCTATGCTTGCCCGCTTCTCCAGTGTCGACCCAAAGACCAACAAGTACATTCGTCCAGCAGCTGCCTCTCTCATCTACGGCACTCTTACCTGGGTCAGAAGTACCATTGTGCTCCAGGCCGGTGGTGTTCTCGCTCGTGGTGTCACCATTGCGACCAGATACTGCGCTGTAAGGAGACAGTTTCAAGACAGAGATAACGAGGATCCAAAGGGTGGAGAGAACCAGGTCCTCAACTACACCACCGTCCAGATCCGACTTCTCACTCTCCTTGCTACCACATTTGCTCTCCACTTTACTGGAAGAGGTATGATGCAGCTCTACGAGGCAAACCAGAAGAAGATGAGCCAAGATGCCGGAAAGGCTAGCGGTAAACAAAGAGGACCCGGCCCAGAGGAGACACACTCCGGAAGCGATCTCTTGGCTGACCTCCACGCAACGTCCTGTGGTCTGAAGTCATTAGCGAGTAGCACAGCTGTCGACGGTCTCGAGGTCTGTCGTAGAGCTACTGGTGGTCACGGTTACAGCAATTTCAGCGGTATTGGTCCATGGTACTCCGACTATCTGCCAACTGCTACATGGGAGGGTGACAACTACATGTTGACCCAGCAGGTCGCTCGTTACGTCAGTCTGACTGTTACTCACACACATTCAACCCTTTACTGACTGTCTGCCAGCTCCTCAAATCTGCTCGCTCTGTTCTCAAGGGAGACGAGCCAAGCAACGACACCACCTTCATCCTCAAGAACTTCCTCGACAAGTCCAACATCGGCGCCGCCTTCGACATCCTCGGCAAAGATGAGGACCTCGTAGCGGCCTTCGCCTGGCGCAGCGCCTTCCTGACCTTTGAAGCCCTCAAGCACCGCGACGAGCAGAAGAAAGCCTGGAACGACCTGCTGGTCGACTTCTACCGCTTGTCGCGCGCCCACTCGCAATACATGGTCGTCAAGAACTTCTACGAAGCCCTCAACGCGGGCGAAGCGAGCCAAGAACTCGACATCGAGACCCGCACCATCATGCACAAGCTCTTCCGCCTGTACGCCCTGCACACGCTCGAGAGCGAGGCCAGCGAGTTCTACACCTCGGCGGCGGCAACGGTGCGCCAGATCCAGCTCGCGCGCAGCAACGCCGTCATGAAGTTACTCCAGGAGATCCGTCCCCACGCCGTTCGCCTCGTCGACTCGTGGAACTTCCCCGACTGGCAGCTCGATTCGTCGCTCGGTCGCTACGACGGAAAGGTCTACGAGGACATGTTCCACCGCGCGAGTGAGTTGAACCCTCTGAATGGTATCACGGTGGATCCGTACCCAAACAGCCCGACGCTGTTCAAGGAGGACAACTCCAAGGACTTCAAGAGTAAGCTTTAGAGTCCTGACTTGGCTTGGGGGCGGAGGGTTGCATGAGGCAGGCATATCTAGGAGTTTTTTGTATAGTATGAGATATTAGAGTACAATGTGATACAGTACGTTCACTCACATATTCACGGCGCAGATGGTGGTGGTTCGTGATCGCTTGATCCGATGGGGCGAATGCTACTCCGATCACGCCATCAATCTGTGCAATCCAGCAGCAGCTCATGAGCAGCAGTTGCTTGCGCCCGACGAATCTGCGATTTGCGCCCGGCTGCATGCTGTAAAGTCACGAAGTCCTTTTCCAAAACCGTTCGAGGACTGGGATCTAAGCATCCACGGAGCTGGATCTGTAGATCGTAGTACAGTTCACGAATTGATGGATTATCGATATATGTAACTTGCTCCTCGCTGCTCCGCATGGGGTTGAGTACGGCACGGCATTGCTTTCTTCCAGACTCGTCTCGTGCCCCAACAGCAGACCTGTGTTCCTTCGAACGTAAGCGCAGGTCTGGTGTCCCAATTCGCTGGCAACCATAGCTATCAGCCACGCACGTCCAGTCTACCTACCAGTCGTCGTTATCATCCTCGTCATCTATGAATCGTTAGCAAATTGGGTCCATTCTCGTCATCAGATTTATTCACTCACCAGAATGCGACACTTTACTCTTCCGCGCCGCGAGCGCACTGGCTAATGCACCCGCGAGACCACCCTCAGCAGCTCCCGGCGTCGCTGGTGCGCCTCCTCCTCCTCCTCCAGCAGCCGGCGCCGCGCTCTCGGTACCGGGAACCATAGCACCGCTACGGTCGCGCTTCTCGGCGGCAGAGACTTTCTTGAGGCGCGCTCCGCCGCGGATATCTGCGAGTAGGCCCCCGCGTTCGCCGCCGCCGCTGGAGATGGGTGGTAGAGGTGGGGGAGCGGGTGCGTCGCCTGCTGCGCCGATCGGATTGCGCTGGGGCGGCGGAGGAGGTGGTGGTGGTGGTGGGCCGCCTGTTGCGTCGTCGCGCCGTGGTGGCATCGGTGGGGGCGGAGGTGGAAGGGCGCCTGCGTTTGGTGGTGGCGGGACGGGACGAGAGTTGCTTGGTGGGAGAGGTGGTGGGGCCGGCGCGTGGCTTGTGTCGCGGGCTGGTGGGGGCGGTGGGACCGGACCGCGAGATGGTGGTGGTGGCGGTACTGAGCCTGAGGGTATTCTACTCCCTGAGAATGCTGGTGGTACGCCGAATCTGTTGCCGCTCTCTTCTGGTTCTGGTGATCGGATTGGCGCACGTGGTGGTGGTGGTGGAGCGGCGTTTGACTGTGCTCGGTTTCTGGCTGGCGTTGGTGGTGCTTTGGCTTCGTGCACCGACTTGCCTGCATCTGCGAATGGAGGTGGTACTCTGAACCGACGTTCTGGCGCTGCAGGAGATGATGGCTCACGTTCTGGCGATGGGGACGGAGACGGTGGCCGATGAGCGGCCGCGCCGCCCTTTCTTGGTGGTGGAGGCGCAGGTGGAGGACCTCTCTTGCTTCCGCTACCACCAGTAGTCTGAGGAGAAAGGTCGTGCGCCCTTACCGGCAGCGTTGAAGCAGGCGGCGGAGGCGGCGGTGCTCTTGACCTGCGCTCCGCGTCGGCAGCTTCAGATGCCTTTGTCTGCGCAAGGTACGTCTTGATGAAGTCGGAGTGCTCTTCAATCTGGTCCTCTGTAATACCCATAGCAAGAAGATCGTTCAAAACATGTTGAACCGCTGGATCTTTCAGGTCCACCACAGATTGTGAACGTCCACGTGTGTGCGGTTGTGCGCCTGGCGAAGTGATGGTGACACCGGCAGGTGGAATGATGGATTGAGGAGGTGCAGATGGTGCAGAAGAGTGCCTGTGTCCTGGTAGGAGATTGCTGAAACCGAAACGTGATTTTCCACCACCACTAGCACCACTACCACCACTCACTGCTCCAGCATTTGGATCATATCCTGATGCTGCTGCTGCGCTTCCAAACGGCTTGTTCTTGGTATTCTTGTGCGCATTCTTCTCCCGCTCGTCCATCTTCTTCTTGAATTGCTTGGCCTCTTTCTCGTCCACAAACGACAGACCAGCCATGCATTGCTCCAGCTCGAAACTGTGAAAGAAGGTCCGGTCCTGGTTGTAGGAGAAGGTGTCGTAGATCTCTTGATCCCAGAGGACTCCTCGGTTCGATGGCTTTCGTTGTCAGCCAATGATGCCAATGATATGCATGAGATCCTGCGCTTGAACTCACCGATACATCTACCAGTTTGAGCCAGAATGTGTTTCCGACAAGGTCATTCGCCAGTACAACCGCGCCTTGTAGGCCTGTATATGTCCATCGTTGTCGATTGGGGTAGGCGACGTAGAGCTTGGCTACGGCGACGGCATGGATTTTGTTCGAGGCCTTGGGTACCGTCCTCTTGACAGTCTGCTTCTCGTCGTCTGAGAGAACAGTCATATTGAAAGTAGCGCTCCGCGCGGTCTCGTGTTGGTAGTCCTACGATCCGATGGCGTGGCTCCTCATGCGCTCTTGATGGCTGAAGTTGCGTCCGAGGCCGTACTAATCCAGAGTGAAGGCGAATTGATGAGTTAGAGATGTGAGAATTGGTCGAGTCGATCTTCAATTGGGTCTGCGACCATTGGTGGCCGCCTAGTCGTAGTAAGAGATATCGGTTAAAGAGGCCCAGCGCCGGACCGGAGAGGTGACGCAGCGTTCGTTGCGGCTCTTCGTCTTTCGCTTGGGACTTGTCCGCATCGGAATCTTGGCATAAATTAGCACACCGCGCGGATTTATTCAGATGTGAAGGTACATGTAGTAATAATGCAAACACAACAGCACGGGAACGCGTGGCACGTATAATAGGCATGTTAATAGATCTATAGACCGGGAAAGTCATCGTCCAACTCCTGGCCTGACGTCGATCGTGCAACTTCGAGCACAAGGCACCGAGATGCGATGCAAAAAGGCGTGAAAAGGCTTCGGTGATCGGACCAAATTGTAGACTCGCGTGAAATGCAGGACTCCGTATGTTCGGCCTTCCGCGCGTACTCTTGCATGGTGTGTGGTACATGCTGCGTAAAGCAGAGGTCCTCTTCTCTCCTCCATCCATTTCCGTAGATGTGCAACAACCCGTTCAAATGTCGTCAATGTCGACGTCCTCTCCGCTGCTGTCGTCCTCGTCCTCACCGAAATCGAAACCGATACCCTCCTCCTCGCCGCCGTACGTGTCGGTCTCGTTGATCTTGGCGGTCTCTGGAAGTTCACCGTATGCCTTCAAACTTCTGGCTTCGTCGGCGTTGTATTTGAGGATAACGTCACCCTTTTCGTCCTGGTAGTCTCGAAGCGAAAGCAAAATGATGTCTCCCTGGTTGATCCAGACCTTTTTCCGCAGCTTTCCTCGAATGTGTGCAAGTCGCTTTGTTCCGTCGAAGCAGAGGGCTTCTAGTCGACCGTTTCCGAGCATCTTAACGACCTGTGCGTACTCTGAGGATTCGTTAGTGGGGTGATTCAAGACGAACTGCGCAGACGATGGCATATTTCTCAAAGGTGCTCCGAGGAACGCCTGCCGCCACAGCCTTGTTTGAACGTACCTTGACCCTCCTCCTTGAATGTGAGTTCACGCTTCTCGTTGTCGTTCTCGTTCTTTCCCCTTCTCCTGTTTTTACCTCCCTACACATGGCAAGTCAGCCGTATTCTCTGGCGGTGTAACAGCGGTCCAAGACGTGAAAAGGAAGTTTGCAAGCGGATCGCGCAAAAGAGAGACTACGCACTTTTCCCTTGTTCTTAGGCATTTCGTTCTAGTCGCCGGTGATTCGTGTCTGTATAAGTGCGGCTTCGTTGCCTGAGGATTATCGGTGAATAGTGGTGTGAAAGATGTAGGCGGTGTAGAAGTGTAAGACGACGCTTGCGTTGAAACTTGGATGTCATTGTATGACATGCCACGCGGGGCGTTTGCAGACGGCGGGACAACTTCGGCGGAGCATCTTTACGACTTTCGACATGTGACCAAGAATTTATTGTAAAAAGACAACAATATGAACGCAGGTTGAAGCGAGGAGGGAGCAAGAGGAAAGCCTTATGACAAGTACGGCATGGCCAGCGATATGGGCAAGATTAATGGCCGATGTCCCATCGTCGAAGTCGTTGATTATGAAATCAGGCCTCGGCCGCATATCTTTCGAAAGTCGACCACATATAATTAACGTCGCGACCAATGGCCTGAGTAAGGAGTTTGCGCAGGATGAGCGACATCCTCTGAGTATTCCTTCGGCGGCCAAATTGATGGACTTTGACCACAATAAGTTGCACTGGAGAATCAAGACCGTCGCGAAACCACTTGCCCGGGCCACAGTCCGGAGTCACGCGATCAGGAAGGCTAGACTCGGCATCATCCAGGAACTGAAGCGACGTGGCTACGACCAAGATGGCAGGGTCATCTCTTCTGAAAACGCACAAACCTCCCGGAAAGTCAAGCCAGATCTGAAGGGTGCAATGGTCCTGAATCTCGAGCAAGATGTATTGTTGATGTCTTTGAAGGCAACGGAAGACTCTTGTAAACATATCGTCAACTGGCTGATCTCCAAACAAAACGAACGCCCGGCACCATCCCGTCGAGACCACGATGATCGGTATAACCGTCCATTCAAGATGAAATCCTACATCATGGCGAGGCAATACCTGGAGGATCTGCAGAAGTGAAACAGCTCCAGGGTTCCGGTTTGCGACAGTCACGATAGAGCCTCGTCCAGTTCGATAATCGAACCCTCTCGACCACTAGGGACGTAGACATGGGGAGACCGGGCTTGCCTCAGCTCGATTGCGGCTCATAGCCCTTGCCTCGGATCCAATGCTTCGCGCGTGCTAGGCTGGGCCAACCACGATAAACACATCTGTACATATGAACGTGCGAGTAGTGAAATGTGTCGAGGGCACGAGCTAAGAACATCGAACCGCACTCTTGCTCGGATTCCAACACAAGATGAACGTCATGGATGGAATGACTGAAAAGGCGCGACAGGAGAAGTGGAACAAGGAGATGTAATAACATTGAGGCTATAGAGCCTCCTAATTGTCCGTCAACACAATTCATCACTACTCTATAAAAACAAGCATTCGTCTGCCATCGTTAGACCTGAAAGTCTACCCAGACCGGTCTACGGGAATCATAATGAACAAGCCAGATAATTGGAACTAGAAAACAGAGCGCCGTGCAGATCGTATAAAGTACGTGATTGGTATCTCGTTGACAAGGATGGTGTCTGTCCAAGCTAGAGCAGGAGCTCGTGAGCTCCGCGAATATGTATGTGTAGAGGTGGTCGTAAATAAAGGCGAAGATGTCGGGTGGTCTACTTATAGAGACATGGTCAGCCATTCCCATTCTTGGGCACCGACCGGCACAGTCGTTGAGCTACCGTTCTGGTTCTGCTGGCTCGACCCTTGTTGTTGCTGAGACTGTTGAGCAACGAACGTAGTTCCGCTCGACTTGCCGTTCGTATCGTCAGCATCAGCCATGTCAATCTCTTGTGATGTGCCTGCTGCTCTGCTCTGGCGTCTTGCGCGCCTTGGAGCAACCAACCGAGTCGGTGGAATACTTGGCGCAATCGTTGGTGGTTTAGGTGGGCCAGGAGCAATGGCTACCACGTTACTCTTCGGCGGCGCCGGAGGACCAGACGAGGTCGGTGTGTTTCCTGCCGTCGAGTTGCTTCCAGCAATCATCGACTTGGGCGACTCGGAATCAACAATGCGAGCCGTCAAAGGAGCTAGGTTGCTTGGTGCTTGTGCGAGTGAGTTCTTCCGGCTAGCACCCTTCTTTGTGCGGGCCGTCGTGGCAGGGCTTGGTTGAGGTCCAGTTCCACGGTTCCTCTTCTTGATCACGTCCGTCTTCAAACTCAGCGGTCTTACAACACCATGGAGCTTCAAGAATAAGCCGCATGCATTGCAGAGAGGCTGACCCTCAGGATTCCTCCTCCACAGCGGTGTGGTCTGCGTAAAGCAGTTGGTGCAAGTAGTCGGGGCACCATTATTATCATCTGGACGGTTGCCACTTGGGCTGTCGGGGCGAGATGGTGCGGCAGATGTGAAGCCTGATGCGGTAGTCGGGGGCGAGTTTGGAGAAGTCTGTGGCCTGACGGAGAATATACTGTGCTGGCCGAGAGCAGCAGCGTTTGGCGTAGAGATTGTACGAGCGATCTTCTTACTCCGTGGATCTGTCGCGCGGTTCCGCATATCGCTCACGGAAATCGCAGAAGCATGACTGTGTGCAAGGTTTCCACCATCCCACTCTTGCGGAGATGGAATCATCTCAGTGTGACCAATAGTGACTCCTTTCTGGGGCTGGTTGTTGACCTGGTTGGAGTACCTTGCGGGCAGAGAGCTGAATTGCGCAGCCAGATTATTCTCCCAGTTGAATGGGCTCGTAAAGTCAAGCATCCCATCATCCATTGGCGAATAAATCTTGTTCGAGTCATCCTCTTCATTATCGGAATCACCACCGAATGTAAACATGCCTTCTGATCGCATAGTGCCAAACTGAGGTGTCTGCTCGTCGTTGGTAAGGACTTGTGAAGGGTCAACGTGACCAGACATGCTGACGGAAGAGGAGTGAGCGAAAGGTGCTGGAGGACCGGTGAAGGAGACCGGGTTGAACATTTGCTCCTGGTTGGGATCAAACACGAATCGCTGCGGAAGAGATTGCGGCATGGTCTGGTGCTGATAGCTTCCCATTTGTGTCTGGTGTCGTAAATCGAGGCTGCTGCCAAAGTATGACTCCGGATCGTTGGTAGGATGAGGTGTCGAGACGGTGGACTGGTAGGCGGAAGCGGAGGGAGAATAGAAATCATCGGGTTGCGCCGGTGGTGCCATGGACGTCGCTTGGTTGAACATTTGCATGTACGAGGCGTTGCCCATCATTGGTGACCCGACGGGAGAAAATGTGAAGCTGTTGGTAGAGAAGGGTCCAGCAGAGGAGATGAGGGGGTCGTTATCGAGATTAAATGTGTCGAGGTCAAAGGTGACATGAGGTTGTGATTGGTTGTTCATTGGTTGGGAGTCAAGTGTGTAGTTGTGGAGAGCAGCATCATTGACCAGATCCTGGCCCATGATGTTGGTGGTAGGAGGTACTTGAGGAGAGGCTTCTGCTCGTCTCTTTGGAGGCTGAATTGTGTCAGTTCGAGTCTTGTCGGTGCAAGCTGCTTGTATGGATGAACGTACTCGTCTCTCATCGATACTCGTCTTACGCACATGACGCTGGACGTAGTTGAATTCGTTCTCTGTGGCGCGTGCGACTGGAGGTACTGATGGCGCGGAAGCCCTGGCGAGGGAAGTATCTCCTTGTAGCTGCTGGCGCTTCTTGATTGGAATGGCTGAAGCAGTGGCCAGGTTCGTGTATGAAGCATCTTGGCTCAGCGGTGAAGAGATTGCGCCGACTGGGGACTCGTGAGTGGAGGAGGATATGAACTCGTCCAGGTTCATCGAGTCTTCTCGGTGAGAATGTGGTGAGGAGGCATTGCGCAACTGAGCAATACCACTTGGTGGGTTCGACCTCATGGGCGGTCTCGAGTCTGCAGGTGTTGGAGGAGTGGTGGTGCGTTGAGAGCGGAGTTTACTATTATCACAGAACAAGTCAGTGAAATGCCACAGCGTAGAAAGACCACCTCATGTCACGGCGAGAGGCAGGAAGCGAGAAGAGGGAAGGTACGAACCTGAGACGCTCCATCTCCTTCTTCTTCAGATTCATGCTCATCATCCTCCACGTCAGGTTCTCCATTCTTTCCGCATTTGGCAGTTGCGCCCTGTTCTTGCTGTACAGGCGCCATATCTGCGTTCCCAACGGATCCTCCTTTTGCATCTTCTTGATGTCTCGATCTTCTGCCGAGTCTCCATTCCCACTGAAGAAGGATTCAGGTTCTTGAAGCAGGCCCTTGGCCGCTTCTCCCGTCGGTGAATCCAGCTTGCTGCTGTCCAGCGTCGACGCCGAGGTCAACGATTGAGGTCCCGAAGAGCTGTCGCTGAGTTCGTGGTGGTGGTAGTGGTATTTTGGGATCTGCACGTTGACCGGAGACGATACGTCCAATCCTTCTAGGCTTTGCATGCTGCAATGACCATCAAGAGTGTTGGTAAAGTCGTGGTTGAGTTGGTATGTCGCGCGACCAGACTCGAGCGACTCCAGACTACCCCCACGTTTTGCTGACTGCGAGGTGTGGTGCGAATTTGGAAACCGAGCGCAATCCCTCAGCGCAGATGCACGGTGACGAACAGGCTGCTGTCAGTGCTCGTTCACGGCAGTGCACACATCAATGAGCACGCAAATACACAGAACAATAACAAATTGACGACACAAAAGGCCAGAATTGGTAGAAAGAGGTAGTAGAGGTTGGTGGCACGACTGGAGTCAACGGATGATGAACGACGACGAACGACGACGAGGTGGGCCAAAAGTTAATTCGCGGTACAGGTCTGGGAATATTACAACAGGCGTACGCCGGTCGAACGAGTCGAGTCGAGTCGCGGTACGACAGGCAAGCAATGGAATTGATCGGCTCGTGAGACTAAAGAGGGTCCTGGGTCTACCTTCATCGGTCTCGAGCCTAATCCAAAAAGGCGGGCCCTTCATCGCACTGCTGCACCGTCGCACATGCAAATCCATACTACTTTGCTTCACAGGCCTTTATTCGGCCTTGGTCACGGCGACAGTTGCGCTTGGGGCTTGGAGACATGCGCACCATCCATGCACCCATGCATCTGTGCTTTAACAGTAGTACAGTAGGAGGAGCAAGGGTCAGGAAAAGAGAAGGGAAGTGCTCTGGAGACTCGAGAGGTTCCAGCGGTTCAGCCACATGCCCCACTCTGTTGTCGCATGCTGGTCCGTTGTCCAACCGGCTGCGCGCGCCCTCTGGAATTGCCGGGCAATCGCTCGTGCTACAGTCTTTACGGCCATTATTGTATGAACCAAGGACAGAGGTGATGCTCTGCGACGGCCTGGCGACAACCCTTACGCTGAACATACGAAGGATCCATGGCGCGCGCCGTCTAACGCTTATTCGCGGCGCCGGACGCTGCAGCCTGCTCTGTGGAATGGTGGGGGCCATGTGTCTCGTGCCGTCCGTCTCACAAAATACACCCTATACGGCACCGCTCACTTTACCTTCCAAGACATGAGTGGACGATAACGTTGATCGCACGCATGGGCATGACCGCTACCAGTCACTGGGAGTGCGGGCAGCGCAATAGCTGTACCATTATACGCGTCGGTTCTCTCGACCATACTTTTGTTGCGTCTGGTGTTCGTACAGTGTACTTGGATCTGCACGTTAGCGGGTTAAAACTTAACCGTGTACGCTAAGGTAGAAGCCCTTTCTCAAATGCTCGTCCGGCAAGTTGCAACATCAAAATTCATCGATTCGTGGCCCCGTCATCTTGTCGAAAAGAGCATCAGCGATCGAGCATCGAACTTTGTTACACGCGATCTGTCGGATAAACCCAGCACGGAGGTAACTCACAATACTACCGTGCTCGCAGTCTTTTCTGGACCTCCGAGCGAATAGCAAGACAGCATCAAGCTTGTACAACAAAGAAGTCTTACCGCAGACGAATTGTCCATCTGACACTTCTGCAAGGTTGCGTCAGACCAGGTTTATCCAACGTCCACCTCGGTTGGATGCTGCAGAGAATCTTGCGGTTCCTCCATGCAAGAGCTTCAGCGGATCTTCAAAGTACGGCAACCCGGTCAGCTGCTTGTATAGTGACTTGCTATGCTTGTGCCCTCTAGTGCGGGCGCACACTGATGCAATAACTATAACGAAAAAAATTCGTCAGGAATGGTACGGAAGTACCTGCCCTCTGCCAGGTGATCAGGTTTACCAATCCAATGTTCGGCGCTCACAGTTCTGTTGCTGTACCATTCCAACGAAGCTTTTGTCTCTGCCGCCGTGGAGCCTGTGGCATCTGGCGGCGCTGCACAGTATCTAGGCGCCATGTCAGCAAATCCTGAGAAACACAACCGATCATCCTAGCGAGTCAGCGTACATGGAGAGGCGCAATACAAGAAAGGGCTCCTAATTAGATACTTTGCAACATATTTCGGACGATGTCATAAGCCTTTCGAGAAGCAGCGTTGTTGCACTCTTGGAAGCGATTTCGTCCCCACTGTTACTTGCTCCTCTCGAGTATCTCGACGACGAGGACACTTCGCTGGACATCGTATGAACCGCTGAGCAGTTATCGAAATGAGCTTGATATGGCTCCTTTCTGGCTAATGCACAGGACCGTGAAGTTGCCTGTTCCACTGCATCCACAATCGACCTCACCATCTCCGGAATAAATCGGGGGCCTGGATCAACGCCTTTTTATCCTGTGGCGGCTCTGCTCAGCTACTTTTCACCAGGCCCGCAATTGAGTTTGGACCCTGAAGTCGGTCAATCGAGTCCCTAGCACGCCTAGCTGTCGTTCTGTCGCTCCGGCATATCAAGCGAAGCCTCGGGACATGTTCAGAGTCAATCCTGCTCACCGCGAAACACTTCACGATACTCAAAAGACGGTAGAGAGATGACTTTACTTCGCCATGAAATTCCGACTCTTCGGTAAAGTCTCTTCTTTTTCTGAACATGATAACAAAGGTCGTCTGCTTGTACAAGGGGATATACATGTTTGCTGGAGAAAGCCCCGCTACAAAACATTTCCCCACCGGTATGAACCGTGGAGTGGGGTTTTCGTTCCTCAACACCAGCACTGACAGTGTTGAATTCTCACCGTCTCAAATTCGCTTCGTTGCCCGGGTCCGGTCACATCAACCCGGGCCGAGTCGACCCCGCCAGGAGTATGGGCAATAGATGATGGAGAAATGGTCGCGGTCCAATGGTTGTCAGAGTAAAAGTAAAACAGCGGGCCTGACGGCTCGCGTGCTGCATTGCCCTTTTGGAAGATCTTTCTTGGGAGATCCCTAGCACCGCCGACGCGATCAACAGCGTTTCCTGTTGGAACAAGATCGCCTTGTCATCTTTGCTGCTAGACTCGTCTCCGGGCATACTGAACGTTGTAGGTGACAGCAGCTCTGATATACCCTCCGACACGCCAAAGGACGCGACTCCAGACTTGAGACCAGTCATTGCGCGAGAAGCTCAGATCGAGTCTGCTCCGCTCACGATGATCCCCACGCGGAGTACGGTCCTAATCTGGCAGTTCTGTTATGACTCCAAAATGCTTGTCCTGCTGGTGTTCGGAGTGCGCGATGGATCGTCGGCAGCTTCTCCATCGTGATGACAGGCTGACGCTCTTCTGCAGCAGACTGTGTTCATCATCTTTTCGGTGGGCTTGCAGAGGAAGGGCTTTGTTCTGGATAAATCCAACGCACTGGCGTTCATCCATACGGCGAGGCACTTGGAGCACGGCCGATCCTCGGACTGTCACATGCCACTTGAACCCTGGTTCGCTTCGACATGAATCAGCGGAAGTCCCTGGACCAGAAGCTCGAAAGATGCCCCTCCTTGACCGGGGTTTCAAAATTCCTCTTGCATGACTTTGATTGCTCTGGACCATTATTCAAGCTATTTTTTCCTTCCGAGAGGGAAGACGCTGCTCGCTCGATCCTGGCCAGACTGGCCGTCGAAACAAGGCCGCTTACGCGGCACCGTGGTTGGCGACAGTGGATTTGGATGCTTTTCCTTTTTGTCGAGTTGTGTAAAAAAGCAAATCCTGGTGAGTTGTTCCGGATGATGTTGACCGATCGCGCAGTCAAGGTGCTCTCCGCCACGTCGACAGACAACAAGCAGGACCCAACATGCGATCAGCAAGATATACTAGGCGTCAAAAATGATCATCAGATCTGCTGTCACACGAAACGCTTTTTGTAGGCAGATCTGTCTATCTTTCTATTCCCCGTCTCCATTATCGTCAGTGGCAAGCATCTGGGGTGTCCCCATGTATCTCCGCGATAAGGCTATCTGGTCTTGCGACCATATCTCGAAGATAGGCAGCTGTCCCCTCTCCGCGAACCATTGCGTGATCCCAGACCTTCCTATCTCATACCACGCTGTCCTATCTCAGGTGTCGCTCCCCAGGAACACATCTCCGCGATCAAATATGGTTCACGCCAAACCAGCGTTATTTCTCGCCGGATGCAGAGACGATATCAGGGCTCACCACGCGCACGCCATGTGGCTACACAGATAGGCGATTGCGCGATTTGAAGGACAGATAAGTACATGGCCCTATCTAGATAGACACGGGCCATAGATAGGGCGAGGGCAGATACGTCTATCTATAAAGGTAGGTGGGCGGACTTTCAAGCTACATTTCTGTGTTCCCTCTCCATGTCTTGACACTGCACCACCAACATTGGCTACCTTTCTAGGATGCACAAGAGAGACTAGCGGGAGGATACGACTTGGACGAAGATGCTCGTACTGGCCTATGGATCTTGAACACGTGGTGATGGACAAGCATGGTGCAAAAGAGACGTGACGTGGGAGGGTTGGTGAACACATCGGACCTTTTTTCATTCGGACAGGATTCCTCGCGAGCAAAGGACTCCTCGATATCCAAAATCGCCTTCCATCGACCAGACTGTAGTTTCGCCGTAGCATTACCGGAGCTTGCAGTCCGAAAGGACACTCAGTGCTCGGAGCCGCAGCCAACATGCGATGACAGTCCTGGCAACAAGAGAGGCATGAGCGGAAACAGATGGCTTGAGGTATTGTCAGACTCCCTCACTGCGATTACTGTCGCACCCCTACGTTGTCTGCTGGTTGGATTGGGCAGATACACCAAACAAACAGTCATAAAGAGTAGCAAGGGAAGTCCTGACAAGATGGACAAGTCGCAGTAGTCGCTGCGGAGTATCGAACATCATCTGATTGAGATGCATCAACGGCACCCAAAGACATTCGATGTCGAGCATGATGCGGCCACATTGATGGCATTGCTTACTGCGCGAGACGAAATACGTCACTGCTTTTAGAGCGATGACACGGTACTGGAGCAGGGTGTGCACACCTTCTCTGGTCAGCTTGAGTCAGACGTCTGGTATCGAAGAGGAAGTGCTCCATTGGAGCTGTCGTTTTGTAGTCTGGGAAAGTGGCGAGCGTCAACATCGACCATCATCATCATATTTCGGGAGACTGGGCCATTCACCGAGATGTACAATGAAAGGTCTTTGAGGATGCCTCTGAGCAAGAGGTATATGGCGCAGGAGCCGTGTGTGAGGAAGGAGGCCTGCACTCATGCCGTTGCACGTTACTCGACCTCGTTGCACAGCTTCGAACATTGTTTCACTCGCTTGCACCACTGTATAGCATGCTCCGCGTTCTGTGCTATATCGGTATTACATGCCATGCCAACTATACCTGCTCGTGTACTGTATATTTTACTATTCTGATGGCGAGTCTTCGGCTTCGTGCATGGTTTTTTGGCATGTAGTCTTCTACCTCGTGGACTCGGCCCATACCTGCTTCAAAGTATGGCTATCATTGTCTGAGCATTTAGCACTTATTCAGGAGAGCCTCATAATGCAATCGAATCGTTCGTATAACCACATGACCAGGGAGAAGTCTCGAGCATAATGTGCTCACAAGCCTCAATATTGCCAGCAGCGCTGACCGCCAAGACATTTACTTGTGAGTACGATTTGGACATGAAATCAACCATAATTTGGAACACTTCACACCCACGACTTCTGAGCAGAAACAGATGAGAAACACGCCGGCCCGCAAATACCAGATGGGCGCCCGACATCGCGCGATATACATGCAGAGGCGTTGTTGATATTCTCAGTATCACAGGCAACAGGTGATGATTTTGCGATGCTGACCAAGCACTATAGAATTATGCACGACACGGACATCGGAAGCCGGAAAGAAGAAGGCACCGTTTTCCTATTTCCGAGTGCAGCAGGCACGACTGCGGTCGACTGCTTGGGCGTGCGCCCCTGCGCCGCTCTTCCCGGCTGACTCTCCCTGTTAAGAGCAGCGCGTCAAACGCGGACACGCAATTAAGGAAACCGCGACCGCGAATGGAAAGACATAGCAGAATGTTCTCAGATGTGAAAGTCGCGAGAACAATAATGAGCAGGAGATCTGTCTCGTTCAGCATTTTGCGGACAATTGTGACACTTTTGGATCTCAGATCTGAAGCAAAACCGCTAGACCAGACCAAACCGATTGTATCCGTGTGTATCATGGATCCTTCAGCTGTTGTTCAAGGAGGAGATTATCGCCTGTAAATGCCGAGCTCCCAAAATAAATTATGCTAATTATGTACGGCAGATTGTGTAAGCAGCGGCCTCGGATCACGAATACGGTCCATTCGCCGACCAACAAATTGCCTTCATTTTTATGTAGAAGCTGTGTAAGAGTTGCCTTTGCCAAGAGAAGGCCTCATGCCTGATTGATTCGAGGGGCTGATCAGGATTGACGTGAACCTGAACGAATCTCACCTGTGCTGTGAACCTAGTCCTACGTTGCGCCTCGGAGTTTGTTGCGTGTATCTTTTCCGTACCTCGTCCGTCCATCTTATCCCTCGCTGTACCTGTATTCTGTTCATATCCTTTTTGACGACTTCACGTTTTGAAGGCCCCTTGACAACGTTCGTCCAGTTCACCACTCTTAAATCCGGCAGAGACGGGTGCTGCTCGTTCATCTAGCGGCTGACTTTTGGTGGACACGCCGGCGAGCACGGTACCGTAACTTTGTCTTTCTTCACTCCGATCCGTCATCACCTCACCTCCCTCGACAATTAACTTAACAATACACCACCATATCGCGCTCTGGACCTGCGATTGCCAATCTTTTTCTTGTGCGCTTCTGCATAGATTCGCAAAAAAAGGCGCGCGCATACCCCTCGTTACGGTCCTGCGTTCCTGAAACAATAATCAATCACCCCTCGGTGGCTGAATAATGATTGACGCGCCTTCACGACCGATGCCGCATCAATAAACTCGAATACTCGACACCAACCAACAACACGATCCACCCCCTCATACTCGAATCATGGCGATTCAACTCTACCAGGAAGACGACCAAACCGCGGAGCCTCAAGATATCTTGAAGAAGACGGTGACGAAGACGGCTAAGAGGACAAGATGGGCTACACAAAAGGCGGCCGGCCCAAAAGGTCTGCTAAAACGTCAATCTATATTGAGGAGGTTATCACATCGCAACAATGAGAAAAAGAGACGGTCGGATCCGGAAGCACAAGGCGATCGAGACTTGGATCCAATTGAGGAGGTCAATACCGGTGGCGGACCAGGAAGAAAGATCTACTTCAACATACCCCTACCAGCCGATGCGCGCGACGAAGAAGGACATCCTCTCACAGCCTTCCCTCGAAACAAGATCAGGACCGCAAAGTACACGCCTCTCAGTTTCATACCCAAGAATTTGTGGTTTCAATTTCAAAACATCGCAAACATTTATTTCTTGCTCATTATCATTCTAGGAGTATGTTAATCCGTTCCTCCTCGCAGTCGTTGCGCCGCTGACATTCACAGTTCTTCCAAATCTTTGGTGTTGACAACCCAGGTTTATCCGCAGTTCCGCTGATTGTCATTGTCATCATCACTGCCATCAAAGATGCCATCGAAGACACAAGGAGAACCATGACCGACAACGAACTCAACAACGCCCCCATCCACCGGTTGTCCGAGTGGTCAAATGTGAACTCTTCAGAACAGTCTGTAGGACCGTGGCGCCGAATCAAGAAAGCGACATCTCACTCTCTTGGGGCTTTCTGGCACCTATACAAGTCGCGCAAGACCAAGAAGCAAGAGAAAGGCAAGGACTACACAGAGAGAGCCCTTGATGTGGAACGTCCCTCCAATGACACAAGGCGGGAATCGGCCATGTTCTCGCAAAGGAACTCTCTGGCGCTCCCCCGCGAGGAGAACAACGCTGTAGAAATGACACCAGTACATTCACCGACGCCAGGAGAGTCGGAACTCGGCGACAAGGACTTGTCCGACATCAACCGCAGGCTGAAGCCTCTCGCAAACCCGGCCCGAAGGTCCTACGAAGGTCAGCAGACTTTGGAGGTTCCAAAACAGCAGGAGCACGACTCGCAACCTGAGATTATTAGGAAAAACTATGGTAGTCTCGTCAACCCTCTCAAGGAGAGTCCGGAAAAGGCGAGGTTCAAGCGCGATGCCTGGAAGGATGTCCAAGTCGGAGATTTCGTGCGCCTGTACAACGACGAGCAGATCCCGGCTGATGTGGTCATTCTTTCGACTTCGGACCACGAAGGTGTATGCTATGTTGAGACGAAGAACCTGGACGGAGAGACCAATCTGAAGGTCCGTAATGCGCTTCATGCTGGTCAATCCGTCAAGAGAGCGCGCGACTGCGAAAAGGCCGAGTTCGTCCTTGAAAGCGAGCCTCCCCACGCGAACTTGTACGCCTACAGCGGTGTCATTCGCTGGCTGCAATCAGATTCAAAGAACCCCGATGCCCCTGCAACAGAGATGGCCGAGCCGATAGGCATCAACAACGTTCTTCTCCGTGGATGCTCTGTCCGCAACACAGAATGGGTCCTTGGTGTCGTCGTCTTCACCGGTCAAGAAACGAAGATTATGCTCAACTCTGGTATCACGCCTAGTAAGCGTGCTCACATCGCAAAGACACTCAATTACTACGTCCTTTACAATTTCGTCATCCTCTTCTGCATGTGTCTGGTCTCGGCTGTCGTTGAAGGTCACACATGGGGAGAAGGCAACCAGTCGCTCAATTTCTTCGAGTTTGGCTCTTACGGTGGAACGCCCGGTATCAATGGTCTGATCACCTTTTTCGCTGCCGTCATTCTCTACCAGAACTTGGTCCCCATCTCCTTGTATATTTCTCTGGAGATCATCCGCACGATACAGGCATTTTTCATCTACAGCGACACGTATATGTACTACGAAAAGATCGACTATCCTTGCACGCCAAAGTCCTGGAACATTTCAGATGACCTTGGTCAGATTGAATACATCTTTTCCGACAAGACTGGAACCTTGACACAAAACGTCATGGAGTTTAAAAAGGCGACTGTCAATGGGGTACCGTACGGTGAAGCTTACACAGAAGCGCTTGCTGGAATGCAAAAAAGACAGGGTATCGATACCGATGCCGAAGGCGCCAAAGCCAGGAAGCAGATTGCCATTGATCGCGTCAGGATGCTTGAGCTCATCCGCAAGACTCACGACAACCCATATCTGAGAGACGAGAATCTCACGTTCGTTGCGCCTGACTACATCGCAGATCTTAATGGCGATTCTGGAGAAGAGCAGCAACACGCTGTCGAGCAATTTATGCTTGCCCTCGCTCTTTGCCACACTGTCCTCGCTGAGAGGCTGCCTGGAGATCCCCCGAGGATTGACTTCAAAGCACAGTCACCTGACGAGGCGGCCTTGGTCGCTACCGCTCGTGACTGCGGATTTACTGTCTTGCCTAGCACCAGCGATGACAAGTTGCTCAACATCATGGGTCAAGAAAAGAGCTTCTCCGTGCTCAACATTCTCGAGTTCAACAGTGCAAGGAAGCGTATGAGTATCATCATTCGTATGCCAGACAACCGCATTGTTCTCTACTGCAAGGGAGCTGACAGTATCATCTACTCGAGACTGAAGAAGGGAGAACAGCCGGAGCTCAGGAAGGCAACCGCTGAACAGTTGGAAATGTTCGCCCGCGAAGGTCTCCGTACTCTCTGTATCGCACAGAGGTACCTCTCCGAGGCAGAGTACAAAGAATGGAACAAGGAACACGAGCTGGCAGCTGCTTCTATCCAGAAGCGTGAGGAGCGTCTGGAAGAAGTCTCTGACAAGATCGAACAGGATCTTACACTTCTCGGTGGTACCGCTATCGAGGATAGACTGCAGGACGGTGTACCGGACTCGATCGCTCTTCTCGGTCAAGCCGGTATCAAGCTCTGGGTTCTGACTGGTGACAAGGTCGAGACCGCCATCAACATTGGATTCTCCTGCAACCTTCTTTCCAACGAGATGGAACTCATCCTCCTTCGTTTTGACGAGGGAGAGTATGACAGGGCTGAAGCAGAAATCGACAAGCACCTGGCTTCGTTCGGAAAGACTGGATCAGATGCCGAGCTCAAGGCTGCTCAAAGTAACCACGAACCACCTGCCCCAACTCACGCTCTTATCATTGATGGAGACTCGCTCCGTTTGGTACTGGACGAGCGTTTGAGACAAAAGTTCTTGTTGCTCTGCAAAGAGTGCAAGTCTGTCCTCTGTTGTCGTGTCTCTCCTGCACAGAAGGCTGCGGTCGTCGCAATGGTCAAGAACGGTCTTCGTGTGTTGACCTTGTCGATCGGTGATGGTGCCAACGATGTTGCTATGATTCAAGAGGCTCACGTTGGTGTGGGTATCGCTGGTGAAGAAGGTCGACAGGCCGTCATGTCTTCCGACTACGCCATCGGTCAATTCCGCTTCCTCACTCGACTGCTTCTTGTTCACGGTCGTTGGTCCTACAGAAGGCTGGCAGAGACGATTGCCAACTTCTTCTACAAGAACATTGTCTGGACTTTTGCACTCTTCTGGTACAACATTTACGCCAACTTTGATTGTGTCTACGCCTTTGACTACACTTACATTTTGCTTTACAACCTTGCTTTCACCTCGCTGCCTATCATTTTCATGGGTATTCTGGATCAGGATGTTGATGACAAGATCTCGCTTGCCGTTCCACAACTGTATCGCAGAGGTATCGCGCGTTTGGAGTGGACCCAGACTAAGTTTTGGTGCGTACTTTCAGCCTTGAGTCCTTATATACGATGCTAATTGTGCTAGGTTCTACATGATCGATGGTCTCTACCAGTCTCTCATGTGCTTCTTCATGCCATATCTTCTCTTTCGAGTAGCCAACACAAACACCGAATCTGGCCGGACGGTTAACGACTACAAGGAGATCGGTGTCTACATTGCAAACGCCACAGTCATTGTCGTCAACGTATACATCATGTTGAACGTTTACCGCTGGGACTGGTTCCTCTCACTCATTGCCGCCATCTCTATCCTGCTCATCTTCTTCTGGACCGGTGTATATACCTCATTCACCGCCGCTTTCACCTTTTACGGATCAGCAGATCACTGTTATGGCTCGCTCAGTTTCTGGGCCCTCACCCTCTTTGTGGTCATCATCTGCTTACTACCTCGCTTCGCCATCAAATCTTTCCAAAAGATGTTCATGCCTTATGACATTGACATTGTTCGAGAACAAGTCCGTCAAGGCCACTTTGACTACCTCAAGAACGTCGATCCACTCGGTGCAGCAATCGTAGAGGCAGACAAGGGTGCGGAATCGACGTCAAGCTCGGAAATCAGCAAGCCCAACGACCTGCGCAAAATCTCCACAAACCATATGGGACAGGACGATGACAGGCGACCAATGTACCCTCCGTCGGTCACCAACACAGCAACGACCTACCATCCCTACTCTCCACAAGGTAGTGACGGTACCGCCGAGCTCGTCAGTCACCGTACGTCACTCGACCGCGCCTTTGGACCATCAGCAGACACTAATCGCCAATCAATAGAACAACGCCCGATTCCAACGTTCAGTCCGGTGGTGAACGCCGACTCACCTCGCGCCAGCATGGATCGTCCCCGACCCAGCTACGACCGCGTACGGAACAGCATGGACTTTGCTCGGAGCCGGCCGTCGTTTGAGCAATCGAATGATTTCACCAGCGCAGCCTACCTCACGAGGATCGAGAGCAGTCGTTCCGATCATGCTAATTCGGCTTCGCGGACGCAGTCGAGAGTGCGGGACGACATCACGGATGAGCTAAGGCGGTGATGCCGATGCCGATAATGGGGTGGTTACTGTCAATTTTCTGCCATGTAGATACAGAATAGCGAGGGCGTTGGGCGTGTGATAGTCGTGTTTTTCTAGGATATGCAGACTTGTTACACTTTTGATTATACCTATTGACTACCTACTACTGTATTGGTTACTTTCTGCGCTTTTGGGCTCTGGCGTTAACCAGGGCGGGCTTGTGATTTGTGTCTTGTCTTTACGATATCTCGCTTCGGTTTTTCTGTTTGAGGACTACACCGTTTCTGAATGCAAACCTCAACCGTATTCTATTTCTCTAATCTGCCATCGTTATGTGATTATTACCAGAGTATATCGGAGAACTTGAGCACGTGAAGTCGTGTGCGATGTCAGACCGCTGCAGGGACTGTTATCGATAAAGAATTAAACACATCGTCATCGTCTAAACAACTTGCACCACCTCGAGCGCGCAACTAAATCACGCGCTTACAACGTACAGGTACCTAATCTACTCGGTCTCGGTCACGCCTTCCATCTTTGCAAGTGCTCAAGTTGGTCGAAGTTTCCAAACATGCGCGGTATCTGAGAACGTCCATCAAAACAACTCACTCTTGCCTCGACTTCTCCCCATTCGACTTTCACACCATTTACAATCGCCCACAACCATGGCGAACACAACAACCCCTCTCGCCGAGACTCTCGGCTACCTAGCCTACCACTTCAACGAGCTCTACCCCTTCATTCCAATGTCAACACATCTGATCCTCTCGGCTCTCTTCCCAATCTACACAGGCGCACACTCGTCCCTCTCACGCCCATCATCAGCACTCAAACCACCAAAGAAGAAAAAGGCCAAACACACCACCGAGTCCGCGGAATCGTCCTCAGAAGACGAAGACGACGATGACTCTCTCCTTGGAAAAATGGAAGGCCTCTCGCCCTCGGACGCGCTCGTCTTCCCACTGCTCGCGGGCTGTACGTTAGCGGGTCTTTACTTCTTGATCAAATACATTGGCCCGGAGATGATTAACAAGGTCCTTGGATGGTACTTCTCGGCTATGGCGGTGTTCAGCGTGGGAAAACTGGTCGACGATGGACTGGCTGTGATGGGCAGTTTTGTGCTGCCGGACTATTATGTTTCGGGCGGGAGCTTGTGGGTCGTCAAACAGGGCGAGAGAAGAGCCAGGAAGGTCGATGGAGACAGGGAGCAGAGAAAGAGTCCGTTGCCTGGGTTCTGGGGTGCGATTGCGCTGCCAAAGTCTTTGGAGGGCACGCTGTGGAGTCTGAGAGGCGCGATGAGCCAGAAATATCAGATCAAGGGTCATCTGAGAAAGCTGATCGCGGTCAAGATCAAGGTCACGCTGCGGACTATGGTCTCGGCTGCGTTTGCGCTGGGAGCGTTGTCATACGCCAACTTCGTATCGACGCCGTGGTATCTTACCAATCTGCAAGGATTCGCATTCTCGTACACCGCGCTCCAGCTCATGTCGCCGACGACCTTCGCTACGGGATCGTTGATCTTGATCGCGCTGTTCTTCTACGATATTTACTTTGTCTTCTACACGCCGATGATGATCACAGTTGCGGGTAATCTGGATGTTCCGATCAAGCTGCTCTTTCCTCGGCCGGAAGACGAATCCGGCAAGCGTAGTCTGGCTATGCTTGGACTGGGCGACATTGTCCTTCCCGGAATCATGATTGGACTAGCGCTGAGGTTCGATCTCTACATGCAATATTTACGGAAACAGACCAAGAAAGCCGACATCAACAAATCGTTCGAGGAGTCGACGACCAAAGACGCAGACACGGTGAAGCAGCCCTATAAATCAGTCACAGGGCACTGGGGCGACCGTTTCTGGTCCACCAGCGTACCCGGCCTCGGACGCATCGACACCTCACCGTACCTGCCCTCATTCACGAAGCCATATTTCACGGCCGCTGTCTGCGGCTACATCCTCGGCATGATCTTCACATTAGTAATAATGCTAGTCTTCAAGCACGGGCAGCCAGCGCTGCTGTACCTCGTGCCAGGCGTGCTAGGCTCGCTGTGGCTGACGGGTCTGATCAGGGGTGAGATCAAGGAGATGTGGGAATTCAGCGAGGCGATTGATGCCAGTGCTGAAGACGAGGAGGATGAGAAGAAGGCGGAGAAGGAGAAAGAGAAGGAGAAGGGAAAGGGAAAGAAGGAGCAGAACGAGACGAGTACATGGAAGGAGTGGTTCGGCAAGAGTTTCTTCTCCATGGAGTCGAGCGAGAAGAATGCCAAGAGGCTCGAGAAGAGTCTCGCGAAGAATCTGGGACAGGACGGCGATAAATCCACTGATGGATCGAAGGAGTCAACAGCGAGCAACGACAACGACAACGACACGAAAGCGAAAGCGAAAGCGAAGAAGGATACCAAGGAAGAGAAATCCCTCTTCTCCTTCTCGATCCACAAAGTCCACACCAAAGCCACAAGGGAGAATAGCTCTCGTAAATCATCATCATCGGGTACGGCAGACGCACACGCGGCGACCAGCACAGCGACAGACGACGCGATACCGAAATGGCGAGGCCACGACCGCGCGGACGTTGATGAGGACATGGTCGGGAGAGCCGGGAAGAGAGTGCGTATGTCCTAGACGATGAAACCCCATTCGACGGGCAAAGCGACAGCAGGGATGAGGAGCAAGAACGACTCGCCGTATGGGTGGATGGGAGGATTAGCGTTAGGAGTGCAAGAGACAGGAGCGCATGATACCACCATTATGGAGCATAGCGTAGGCGTCAAGAATTGAGTCCAACCAAGAAAGCCTCTTGCGAAACCTGTGCGTGGCCAACAAGTCCCCGGTGATTGTGTTCCACTTTCCAAACATCTGCTTTGCTGCATTCGAGACACGACGACGGCTCATTGCCCCGCAGCATCGCAAAATCGAAGACTCATCAAAAACACAAAGCACCAACAACAACCATAGCCCAATAATATCACAAGTAAGGGTTTTTACATATATCAGTATCCAGACCTGTTCTACAACCATCTCTGTATGTCGCCGTCCATCTATTTCTTCTCCTTGGGCGCAATCATCAACTCAGGACGGACGTGCTTGTCGAACTCCTCGGAGCTCAAAGCTTGCAGTTCCATAGCGCTCTCCTTGAGCGTCAGGCCCTTCTTGTGCGCGTTCTTGGCCACCTTGGACGCCATATCGTAGCCGATGACCGGGTTGAGGCAGGTCACTAGCATCAGACTAGAGGGTTGATTAGTTTCGTACTTCTCAATGGAGATAGACGGGATGGGGGGAGGGGGGTTATCGTACCTCTCGTGCAACAGACTCTCGATCCTCTTCTCGTCCGCCTCGAGGCCGTGGACGAGGTTCTTCTCGAACGAGCGCATGCCGTCCGTCAGCAGACGCGACGAGTGCAGCAGGTTGCGGATCATGACCGGCTTGAAGACGTTGAGTTCGAAGTTGCCCTGCGAGCCCGCGAATGTGACTGCGGCTTGGTTTCCGAAGACTTGGCAGCACAGCATCGTCATCGATTCGCACTGCGTTGGGTTTACTTTGCCCGGCATGATGGATGAGCCTGGCTCGTTCTCGGGTAGCTTGAGCTCGCCGAGTCCGCAGCGGGGGCCGGAACCCAGGAAGCGGATGTCCTGCGCGATCTTGAAAAGCGAGGTCGCGAGCACGTTCAGCTGGCCGTGGGCTTCGACGATGGCATCGTGGGCGGCTAGGGCCTCGAATTTGTTCGGTGCCGTGATGAAGTCGTGGCCGGTCATCTTGGACACTTCGGACGCGATGTCCTCGGCGAAGCCCTTGAAGGTGTTCAAACCGGTGCCGACGGCTGTGCCGCCTTGGGCCAGCATGCGCAGGCGCGGCAGCGAGGTCTGGATGCGCTCGATGCCGTACTCGAGCTGTGTTACGTAACCGGAGAATTCTTGGCCGAGCGTCAGTGGTGTGGCGTCTTGCAAGTGTGTGCGGCCGATCTTGATGATCTTCTCGAACTGGTCCTGCTTCTTCTTCATGGCGTCCTTGAGACTCTTGAGGGCGGGCAGCAGCTCCTCTTCGAACTCGAGGACGGCGGCAATGTGCATGACGGTTGGGAAGGTGTCATTGGATGAGGCGGACATGTTGACGTGGTCGTTGGGGTGGACTGGCTTCTTGGATCCCATGGTGCCGCCGAGGATCTCAATGGCGCGGTTGGAGATGACTTCGTTGGCGTTCATGTTCGATTGGGTACCGGAACCGGTCTGCCAGACGACGAGAGGGAAGTGGTCGACGAGCTTCAGAGAGGCGACCTCAGCAGCAGCCTCCTGAATGGCCTTGCCCAGCTTTGGGTCTGCAAACACCGTCAGTCGAGTATGTCCATGTCTAGCTCTTGCATTTGATGTCCCTACCGAGGCCAAACTTCATGTTGACAGTCGCGGCAGCTCCCTTGAGGATACCAAAAGCCTTGACAACCGGCGGCGGCATCCTGTCCTGAGGCTGGTTGATCTTGAAGTTCTCCAGCGATCTCTCGGTCTGAGCACCCCAGTATTTGTCGGATGGGACCTGGATCTCGCCAAAGGCATCGCTCTCTGTTCTGTGCGAGGCAGCCATGATGGAGGTCTGGGCAAAGGTACGGCGGGAATATTGCGAGAAGAGGTTGGCTGGACGAGTAGAAGCAATAGGTCTCTGAGTCGAAAGAGCAATGGCCGACGATCGCGAGTGTTTGGATTGAGACACAAAGCTACGGGAAGCGGGGATTGACAGAGTTGATGTTGGAGTTGGAGCTTTGCTCAGCACATGTGAGGAGCGCAGATCCGAGGCAGCTCGGCTGCCAGCTGTGCGCACGCGATACATGGTTGGATGTGTGATGAGGATATCGTAGGTCGAGGAGAGAAAGCCAATTGATGGAATTGGGGATATAATAATAAATTGACAGTAGTCAAGCTCCACTCCGCTTCTTCGGCTTCTCGAATCGTCACTGGTACTTTCTGTTTTGGGGCAGCAACGGAAAGGAAGAGGACCGATTCGGGTCCAGAAACCCATCGGGATTTTCAGGCGTCGCCGAGTTCGGTGCGGGGAATACCGGATTCTGTTTGCAACTTGAAGTTACCTTATGCAGTGAAAGGTGAAGTCGACTTCACTTGGTGATGTCTTAATTGATTTGAGGGTAGTAGTATTGATCACTGCTGCCTGACACCGTATGCCTTTGTGCTATTATACATCTCCATGCCCCTCGTCCTCGTACACACTCTTGGCTCTGCTGCTAGTCTGTCATCTCCACATCGTCGTCCTTGTCCTTGACGGTCTGCATGCTTTGCTCGTCTTCAACAAGACACCACTCGTCGGGTTGCTGCTGATTGACCGCAAGACTGCCCCATGTAGAATCGTGCGCTGCAATCATCGCGCGGATCTGTCGGTTGCGCTCTTCCCACTCCTCTGGATCGAAGGGAGATTCGTCGATATCCCCATCTTCGACCTCTTCCTCTTCCTCATCCTCATCCTTGACAGTCCGATTGTCTTCATATTCGACATGCTGCGAAGGGTCGTGCGTTGCCGAATCTGCAGGTTCGTATGGGAAATTCGATGAGAAAGAATCAACCGCCGGCGCTCCATCCGGAAGCCAGGTCGCAACGATGACATCTTCAGCCCTGAGGCCAAGCTATACAACGTGAGCTCAAACCCTGTCCATTCATCTCCGATGACATACAGTCCGAGGAGTCTCATGACCATAGAGCTGATAGTCGCCTATGGTATAGCAAAAGTTCGTCGGCAGCATGTTGTACTGCTGTGCGTGTACCGTGAATACCGTGACCATGTCGACCGTCTCATGGGCCAGGAAGATCCAGTCGTATTCTTCGTCGTCAATGTTGATGAGGATTTTCTGGACGTCGTGTGGCTGATCGCGTTAAAACTGAACATGACGATAGTTTGTCAGCGCGTACCAGTGCTTCTCCAAGCTCTGTGAGATCAATCCTCGTAGTCATTGTTGGTGCGCGAATTTGCGGGGCTGTGAGGAGTGATTTGAACCGCTTGAGGTGATGACGATGAAGGTGGAGGTGGAGATTGATGTATAACTACATCTTGAAATGATGGAACCCATGTGCAGAGAGCGTGAGGTGAATCTCCAGATGTGAGACTTGTGTCGGATGGCTTGCACAACCACCTGCAATTCGAACAGCAGTTTCAGGCACCGAAATGATCATGCGACCATGATCTGGAACATGTTCGAAATTCTTCTTCTCTCGTTCTTCTCCAATACCAAAGTACTGCACTTGTAGCGCACCAAACGCTGTATTGTGCAGCTCGGAATTGTCTTGTGGTTGCCAGAAGTAGGTATAATAACCTGGTGTCTCACGTCTTTAGGAGCCATCTTACAGTCTTTCGAACCCATTTTATTGGAGTCTTTAGAAACCATCGCAGGTTGTATAGAAGTCCTCAATACAATTTGCGAAGGTATTCTCGATACCATTTGCGAAGGTATTTTCGATACCATTCGCGAAGGTATTGAAACCATAGACTTCGATACCATCTGCGAATCTTCCGAATCCATTTTGTTGTCTTCAGATGTTGCAAAAATGTGACGTCTCGCCCAGGGGGGCGCTCTAACGTTTTTCCCGAAACAGGTTGTTTTTCGTTATGTTTCCAATATAACTCTTGTCTCCTCATCCTTATCAACTTGACCTCCTGTTTCTCTTTCTTCGTCAATGACATGGACTTCCTGATTTCCTTCCAAGTCACATTATCGATGTCTTGCACAATCTCACGTAGACCGTGTAACCAGTCGGATCTACCAGTAGTCGGATTCACGTTCATCCCATGTCTCCTCATTCTGGTCAACCTTAACTCGATTTGCTGTTCCTTCGTCAGTGACGTGAACTTTTTCGAAGTCCTGATGTCTCTCCAAGTCTTGTTACTAATGTCTTCCATGGTCTCGTGTAGCTTTCGTAACCAGTCATCAGTCGTTCCAGTTTCTCTCAACATGACCTCGGTTTTCGGTTCCTTCGTCAATGATTTGATCTTGTCCGAAGTCTTAATTTCTTTCCGAGTCGCGGTGAGGATGTCTTGCATGGTCTCATGTAGACTTCGTAACCAGCCGGATATACCACTAGTCGTTTCAATGTCTGAGGCCGACCGATCACCGGATTTTACGACGCCTCTCTTTTCTGGCAAGATCACCTTCTCGATTGTTCGGCGTGGCCATTCGCTCCGCGGCGTCATTGCGAGCATCAGCATGACCCGAAGACAATAAACGGCATCATTGCCAGCATTGTGAAACTTGGTTCCTCCTGTACCGTTGAGTCCTTTGTAAAGTTTCCTTAGTGTGCCATTCGCATTACTGTGCGCGGTAAGGTCGTTTGTGTCCAGTAAACCAAAGACACCAGGAAACTTGGTAATGTTGAATCCAATGTTGAACTGGAGACGGTCAAGGTCTACAGAGAGACTTTGGCCCACGATGACAACCCGGCGACCGGCCTTGTGCCATCTGTCAATCATTCTGCGAGTATGCCGGCTCACGTCGTCAACTGTTATAGCTTCGCCGGAGCCGAAGTTGAATGGTTTCCTGTAACGTACGACATCTTTATTGCGGACTGCGAAATGGGAGGCTTCGATCAGATTGAACCAGCCTTTGCCCTTGGGGCCTGGCATCTTGTCCACGAGATCGGCAGTATCAATGGCAGCGTATCCCACCTCCAGCAGAACCTTGCCATTAAATTCCGTGTCGATGGCAACAAACACGTAGTGAGAGTCTGCGATGTAGGATGGAGGATCAAGCTGGTCCGGATAGATTGCATCAGCTACTCTCGAGTTGTGAGCCGCGAGGATGGACCTTAACAACGGCAGTTTTTCCAAACGATATTTTTCAGGTCGTCGCATATCCCGTAATAGCTCCATCGCTTTCTGGTCTCGTTCAGTGGCGGTGTCACCTCTTCGTCACGTTAGTTGGTCTCCTTGTGTATGCTGGGTAATCATACTCTTCATAGGCCACTTCGCGGAGCATGTTGAGCATGCGCGCACGCCAGTCATCGGAGCGTACGTTACCATAAATTGTCATGATCCCTTTTTCAAGTGGACCGATATATGGCCTGTAGAATGGCAGTCCAGGCACGGGTAGTGCATCTCGTATGGTAGCAATCGGTTCGATCAGACCTCTTGTTGTGATCGCTGACTTGTGCGCTTCGGGCGCTGATGAATATGTAAGACCTCCATCTCCGACCTGACTAGGGAAGAAGACTGGAAGTCCGCTCACGGGTAGTGCAACTCGTGTGACAGCATCCGGCTCGATCAGACCTCTTGTCGTGATCGCTGATTTGTGCGCTGATAAATAGTTGAGCGGACTCGGGAAAGGTGGCACCGTGTGATCGTTGTGTTTTACTTTTTCAACATCGGGGTATGGCGTGAGAGCGCCAGCAGTGAAGACTGACGGATCGATTTCGGGAAGTGTATCACGTATGGCATTATTCGGCTCGATCAGACCTCTTGTCGTAATCGCTGACTTGTGCGCTTCAGGCGTGGATGAGTAGTTAAGGCCTCCATCCCGGACCAGACTCGCGAAGGGTGGCGCGGTATAATTGTTGTGTTTGACCGCGAGAGAAGTATACTTCCTTCTCAGAGCATTTGCAGACAGGCATGACTCAAGACTTTGAGCATAACGCCAATGTCTGAAAACATTCATAGGTCAATTCATGGCAAGTAGGAGATTCGATAGGATGGACGAATTGTTGAAAGTTGTTCCTGTCGTTGACGTCGGAAGTGCCAAGACCAGGGTGAGCATCATGCATTATTATATCAACCGAAACTTGTTCACAATGACAACCTCTGCATCTAAGGAGTATTTGATAAGAGTAGATTGGATAGAAAGGCCTTCAATTTACTTTTGTTTCTACAATCAAATACCAATCATTCTTCTCACTCCCTTGACCCTTCTGCCAAGAGTCTCTCCATAACCCATCTCAACAACGCCCTTGCCCATCTCCCAAGCAGATTTCCTCATAGGATAGTCCAGACCAGCAGGAATCGCCGTACTGATGAGTCCAGGCCAGCGGTCTTGACACACTGCCTTGAGGTTGCAGAGACCTCTCAGGCCCTCAGCGGCAGCGAATCGGCCATATCCGCTACCTTTGACACCACCGAACGGAAGCTGAACGGCATAGTATGCTGCAAAATCGTTGACAGCGACCATACCTGACACGACTTCTCTTGTGACACGTTTCAGATTCTCACGAGCGGCTGCGCTCGAGGTCGGGCCAAACACACTACTACCCAGAGCGTATGGTGTCGAGTTGGCTAGAGCGATGGCGTGTTCGACAGAAGTCGCTTCCATAAAGACGCAGATGGGCGCAAAACACTCTTCTTGTGCAATGGCCATCTCTGGTTTGACATTGATCAAAAGCGTCGGAGTGAAGTAGTGGCCTTTTGGGTATCTAGGATGGATGAATCGCCTGCCGCCATGCAAAAGTTTCGCTCCTTGGTTGACTGCTTCTTCAATCAGTCTCTCAAGGCGATCAAAGCTGGCCGCCGAGACCATGGCGCCAACATCGATATCATCCTCGGTGAGATCGTTGCCCTGGCGTAGAGCTCGGATACGTGGTATCAGACTGCCGAGAAGACGACTGCTAGCGTTGGGCATGGCAATAACGCGCTCTGTACCAACGCAGTTTTGACCTGCCGATTGAAAGACACCACGCATGATGATGGACGCAACGCGGTTCCTCTCGCTTTTACTGATGCCCTTGCCGCTGGGGTCGTCGAGGACGATTGAAGCATCTTTTCCACCAAGCTCGACCACGACAGGTATCAATGCTTTCGCAGCCGATGCACAGACAGCATGTGCCACAGGTCTTGATCCGATGAAGGTGAGGTGAGAGACACCCGGGTGGGATGTCAAGTGATTTGCGGTATTCGGCCAACAAGTGACAGAGTTGACAATGTTCGGCGAGTGACCACACGCGGTGAGCGCTCCCCGCACAATGTTGGTGAAGAAGACCGAAGACCATGCTGTGTTTTCCGAGTTTTTGACAACAATAGCGTTACCGGTGAAAATACTCGAAATCATTGGTCCAACGAGGTTGTGGAAGGGGTAGTTCCAGCTGACACAGGCAGCGACGACACCGAGAGGCTCATAACGGACCTCATTCGACTTGTAGAACATGAGAAAGTTGGTTGGTCTTGACTCTGGTAGGAGCGCCTTTTCTCCGTGGTTGATGGTCCATTTGATCTTCTCAGCCGTAACCAGGATCTCGCCGAAAAGGGCGTCGACCTTTGTTTTGCCAGAGTCAAGACAAGCCGCCCTAGCGATGTCATCCTGGTGTTCGAGGATGTATCTGATGCATGATTAGTATGCATCCTTTGTATCTGCACGTGATATCTACTTGAGCAGTGTTTTCAGCACCCGTCTGCGCTCAGCAAAGGACGACTTTGCCCATTCGTTCTGGGCTATCTGAGCTTTCGTGACCACACGGTCGATACCGTCAGGAGTGATTGGATTGAGAAGTCCGAGTGATTGACCAGTAGCAGGACAATAGCATTGTATGGCTGTGGAACCAGATACCTATGACTGTTAGATGTGCTCTTTTGCCAAATTTTGGTAACCGAAAACAATGCCCTTTGCACCAGGGTGGAATGAGTGATGCGGCTATGAGCGATGATTGAAACACATACCTTTATCGAGGGCTCCTCAAGCTCCTCACCTATCCAGCCAGGCTTGCACTGTTCAGGGATGGAAATTTCATAGTCAACAGCGCGCTCGGGATCCGAGACCAGCAAATAGCATAGAGACAAAACAAAAATCGCGGAGCCGATGGAGAATGCAACTATTCGTAATGCATCGCCATTGACAATGGCATGCGGTACTTGTGTGAGATCCATCGTACGAGGACGCTGACTGCAGAAGCAAACGCGTATCTGACTGGCTGCCTGAGACGCGGCGATTCGGCAAAAGAAATCGACGTTTCGTACGGAACGCGAAGTAATGATCAAAAGCACCCACTTTCTCTGGTACACACAGTATTCTTGTTTCAGGATTGACAGTATTTCCATTAGTAGGTATATGCAGGTTCTATCGTCTAATCATAAATTCGTATACAACATGAACAAGCGGAACCACTGATGTCCTCACTTGCCGCCCATGAACAAGCTCAGGTATATACCCCAGAAGATACCAACGATACCACCAAAAGCAGTCCGGTACTCGAGTGGTACAAGCGTGAAACTGATGATGGAGACCGCTGGCCACAATTTCTGTCCAGCGAAGATCAAGGTCAACGTGTCGCGCTTGACAGCTTCCGTCACAAGAGCGAATGACTGACCCTTTAGAAGACCCATACCCGCGATGAACAAGACCGTGTTGAAGACTGCGCCAATGGTTTGATCGAGAGCGAACTTGATGGCGGTGTTGCGGACGTTGAGTCTCTTGCTGGACGTGGTGTCTGTCTTTGATACGTTGCCAGGCCCCGGATTGCTCGTTATAGCTTGTCCATCCTTCTTCATACCAGGCAAGTTCATGTTTGAGGCAGCCTTCTGAGCCATCTCATCGATCTCGTTGACAGTGGTTTTGGCAGCATTCAATCCTGACGTTGCTCGTCTCTTCAATTCCTTGACAGTCTCATTGTCGTTGATCGCAGAGCTAGTAGCCTCTATTTTCTCCTCCAAAGGCTTGGTGAACTCGGCCGTCTTTTCAGAGATTTCCTGGTTCGTCTTTTCGTCGAGCGTGCCGGGCGAGTTTGGAGCGGTGTAGCCAGGAAAAGTGTTTTCGAGGAACGTTTGCCAGATAACGTTTGGTGGACACGCGATGATAGCAAATGTCAGAAAACGCGTGAGCTGAGCGAGATCTACGTTATAAGGTATCTGCATGGATTTAGTACCAACCAGTTTTGTCAAAACAAGCAGCACGTACCTTGGCCTGATAGCAAGCCAACAGCTGAGCGATAGTATTGGAGATGGCATTGAGAATGACTGATTGAAAGGTGGATTTAAGGACGAGTGAGACTTGGTCGCTGTTCATGACGGTGATGATTGCTAAGGTATGCTGTTGATGGTCTAGGTACTACAGATACAAGGTGTGCTTGGATAACTTCTGCTGAAGAACGATATCAGAGATTGCACGCAGCAGTTGAACTTGATCGCGTCGTCAACTTTGAAGTCAAGTGGTGTAGAAACAATAAATGGCAGGCAGTCGCGACGGGATGTTGACTAACTTCCTGTTCCGGGTGTTTCGTGAACGATCCGGGGTCTGATATGACCTCATCCCGCCATTCATTCAGCCGCGTCGGTTCAACGACGATTCACGTGATTCACATCGCCCAGGTCAAACTTCATTATTGTTCATCTTACTCTCCATTGTTCGTCCATCAAATCGTTTCTGGCATTGCCCTATATCGGCTGACATTCCGACCGATGCCAGTAACCGAAACTGGTCCTGCAACTGTCTATCGTATTCAGAAGAAAAGCAGGGGCGAATGTGCCGCCCCGTTAAATGAATGCAAGCCGCGTCTCTATTGGGCCGCGTTCCTTATCAGTGTTCATCAACTAGCGCCTTCTCTCATCCTTCTCTTGCATGTATCTATTCTATCTCAGGCACAGCTCTGACTTCAGCTCATCTCGTTCGCTCAACGGCCCCGCCACAAGTCCATTTCCCCATCCAATCTGCCAGTCGGCAAGATGCTTTCAAGGTTGTTTCTTGCTTCCAACAGGTAGGCAGGACCGGGATCCGCGGCGTCGAGACGGCGGCCCCGGTAAGGTCCAGTCAACACGAGACATATCAGTAATCATAGAGCCCAGCTGTCCTAAGTTGTTTCTTTTACGTATCGCTTTCCTTTGGTTCTCTCTAGTCTGGCTTTACTTCAATCACATTCTTATACATGGCTGACCAAGAAACTACTACCTTTGACTCGTCATTCGCCCATGAGCTCTCTGTACAGTCATGGAGCATGTACGGAGTTGGTATGGCAATTGTTGCCCTAAGAATGTTGGTCTCTGTCTGGCTAATCTTCCGCCCATACTGTACTGACGAGGCTCTAGTTTCGCACGGTTTAGGTACGCTGGATGGCGGAAGTTTTATGCAGACGACTACATCATCGTTCTATCTGCTGGCCTCTATACCGGTCTGGTGGTCTGTCTGAACGTCATCTCGGACGGTGGTGGAAGTAACCTATATCCGCCCGGCGCAGACGAGAACTTTACGCCAGAAGATATCAAGGAACGAATCTACGGATCCAAGATCGTTCTCGTGTCTGAACAGGTAAGTCAGCTGTCCATGATGCGCACAGGAACAACGTATCTTCCACTCCCAATCCGTCATACCATGACTCAGACCCTCGGAGACATTGAATGCAATTTCTGACGACCTCAGTGTATGCTCAATGTCATCTACACGCTCAAAGCATGCGTTCTTATATTTTACTACCGTCTGACCAGCGGCCTCGCCCATCAACGGATGGTCCAGATCATAGCAGTCGTGGTAGCCTGCGGTTGGCTCGCTACCGAGATTGCCTTTTTCACAGCATGTCGCCCTTTCACAGGCTACTGGGCCGTGCCTCCTCCGAACCCACAATGCACAACCCTTCAAAACTACGCCATTATTCAAGCCAGCTTCAATATACCAACTGACCTAGCCATGCTCGCCGTATCTCTACCGTTGGTCTACAAGCTTCACGTACCTTGGAAACAAAAGCTCATGGTACTCATCATCTTCTCCATGGGTATCTTTGTTGTAAGTCTTTCTCCAAGCCTTCTTGTGACAATTTCCTAACTGGTGATCAGGTCGCTGCCGCCGTTTTGACAAAAGTTTTCAACCTCTCCGACGTCTACAGCACATCTTACATGCTCTGGTATATCCGCGAGGCTAGCGTCGCAACATACGTCACGAATCTGCCAATGGTCTGGCCACTCCTACGCGAGGTTCTCCCCTTCCTCAAATCTCCAGAATCCAGCATCAAAAAATACAGTACTCCCACGTACCAGACTGGTGCACTTGGCAGCAAGCTTACCAAGCGACGAACAAATGGTCAAGACGATTTGGGCGACGTGACTAAGAGCGCAAAGAGCCTTACTGGACGGGAGACCATCGATGAGGTCAATGAGTTTGAACTTCAGGATATCAGTGAAAGAGAAAAGGCCCACGGAGATAATCTGCATATGAAGGAAATCAAAGAGAGAGAGAAGGCTCACACGGGTGATATCCAGGTGGTGACGACTTTTACTGTCGAGCGATGATGCATATCCACCTCTCCCGCCGCCGTGAAGAGCATATGAGATGATAGACAATGAATACTATGAAGCATATTTGCCGTTTTCCAGGCGTGATAGTCCCATTGCAATCGCGACGATTGCGTCCTCCGACAATATGCCTATGGGCACAGTCATGTTCTGTGATTGTGCACAATTGGCCGCGTTTTTATCACGAGCTCATACAATGCATCTGGGTATCTTTCAACACATTACTCAATCACGCCATGTTCTTCTGTATGTGTATGCTATGGTGCGACATCGGGCTCCTCAAGCTTCGCAAAGCGCGCACGCGGAGACCTCGCGACATCATCTTCTCACTCTATTTGACCTGCAACAATTCATCTCGAATATCAAACCAACATCATGAACAATCTGATCCTTGTTGCGCCTCATCTGACTTCAGCTCTGCGGACCATGACCGATAATCCCTGGACTGCTGACGGCTTTCATTCGAATGAAGCTGGAACGCGACTCGACTTCTTGACAGACCCATCTACACTGCCTCAGGTATAGGGTAATAAGTGTATATCTATCGAATGCTCATCTCGAAGACCGCAGTGTAAGGTATTTAGTTTTCATATTATATCCATTTCTATTCCCAATTGTTTGTCGCACAATCATTACTGGTAATGCACCCCTTGCGGCGGCCGCTCAGATCCCGCCATCTACCTTGAACAATGGCAACATTCTTTGCTTCGCCATTTGTACAGCCATCCGCAAGGGCTTCTCTCGCGGAACCACTATACGCGCCAATGTCGCGACAACCCAGATGCGGTCCCCTGCCGGGGTCTGCATCTCTGTATCCTTGTCCTCCTGCATATTCCGCGAAAATAAACAAGTCAGATCTACTTCAACCCTGCATCACGCTTGAGCAGTCGGCTCGTTCGAGCAGCTCGCGGTCAACATGTACGCCATCTTAACAGTAGCATGTCTTATACGCCTGGTCCGCGGTCTACCATCAGTCGCGTTTCCTTTTAACTCACAGGTCCCTGCTGTCGCAAGAGTGTCTCAGCCATACACCTTTCAATTTGCCGAGGCGACCTTTGACCCGGATGGAGGAAACTTGACCTATTCGTTGCTCAACGCGCCGAGCTGGTTGAGTCTCGACGTTGCTAGCCGGACCTTGTCAGGAACACCCGGTCCGCAGAACAATGGAGCCAATACCTTTGCGATACAGGCGACATCGACTTCGGGCACAATAGGCATGAGCTGTACATTGGTAGTCACTGATGGGCCAAGTCCGAGGTTATCAAGAGATGTCTCGAGTCAACTAGCTGCATCAGGCACTCTTGCTGGACCAAGCACGTTGTCTCTCCATCCCGGGAACTCGTTCACGATTGCCTTTGCAAACGACACCTTCCAGGGGCCTCCGCCGATCTTGAGATACTATGCGACCATGTCAGATCATACTCCATTGGCTTCCTGGATCGGTTTTGATCCTCAAAGTTCGTCGTTCTTCGGCATCGCACCAACACTGTCTGTCGAATCTCAGGCCTTTTCTGTGGACCTGATTGCATCGGACGTTCTGGGCTTCTCTGGTGCGATAGCCCCTTTTACGCTGCTTGTATCGAAGAATCAGTTCGCCTTTAGCCCACAGCAAGAGGCCCTCAACGTAACTGCAGGCGTAGATGTTCGCCTGGCTGACTTGCAGAGCCAATTGTCGCTCAACGGTTCTCCTCCTTCACCGGATCAGATCACCTCGGCCACGATAGGCGGACCAAACTGGCTTTCCTTGGACCCAATGACGTTGACAGTGACTGGAACACCGCCAATTGGGTTTACAGCGCAAGAGGTGAACATAAGTGTGGTTGATAGGTTTGGTGACATGGCTGTCAAATCATTGCTGTTCCGCGCAGCTGGCTTCAACTTGTTCAATACCAACATTGGTCAACTTACGGCAGTGGCGGGACAGCCGTTCAGATATGCCCTTACACCCTCATTGTTCAGCCAGACAGGCCTTTCTATCAGCGTCAGCATTCCCTCTATGGCGACATGGCTTTCTTACGACAGTTCGACCATGGAGATTTCAGGCACACCTCCACAATCCAGCATCAACTCTAATGTCGCAGCCACGCTGTCTGCAACCTCTCAGAGTCTGTCCGCTTGCGAGTCCCAGCCATTCAACATACGAGTAGTTGCGTCACTGAGCTCGACTACCGCTTCGTCACCTCCATTTGCGCGAGCAACGGGTTCTCAAACCTCCGTGTCGATTTCGACCACGACGTCAATACCAACGACACCGGCGATGGTAATCGGTGACGCTCCGAACCACAAGCTAAGCCGAGGAGGGATTGCCGGAATTGTGATAGGCTCGTTACTTGCGCTATTCCTACTCGTCCTGCTGGCAGTTGCTCTGTGCCGCTGCTTCAGAGACGAAGATTCGCAAGAAACACCGCGAAGGTCACCAAACAAGCGTGACATCTCAGGACCGTTTCCATATCCTCCGCAAACAAGGTCGGACGCAGACAGGGGAAGAGGCGATACAAGCGAGAAGATGACACCAATGCTACCTGCACCACCGCCGCAAGTGCACCTGCAGTTCAATCACAGTCCCATTCGTGGTTCGAAGATAGCAGCTGGGACTCCGGTACCGAGCTCGATCGGAGATGGTGAGGCAGTAATTAGGGCTGACGACAATATACCAGTATACGGCACCACGTCAGGCGTGCCACGCGACAGACACGACAGCTACTCGGCAGCAACAGAGCTGACACGCATCTCCACAATGGGCAAAAGCGCACGCTCCAAAAGATCATCGTGGAAACCATTCCACAATCGGCACTCACGAGCCGACTACGGTCTTGGAATTGACATGAACAGCCAACAAGGCCAAATCTCCAACCGGCCCCCAAGCACAATTAACACATGGGACGGGGCCCGCACAACGATAACACGCACCGATTCCGACGCCGTAATCCGCCTCCCCTCGCCCAGCAAACGGGCCTCGCGCTCGATCCTACGGATCTCAATCCACAACCCCCACCGGCGCTCAGTGCGTCTCGTCGAGACCTCGGACCCCTCACTGCGGGACCCACGCTCCTTCCTCGAGAAGCGCCAATCCTACATCCGCAACCGCGCCAGCAGCGGCGTGCCATCACCGCTCTTCACGACCGCCTCCCGCGCCGACGAAACAGTCGTCATGCGCGCCCACAGCAAGTCCAGCAGCCTGAACCCACCGACCCGCAACCCGGCCCGCGTCGGCAGCGCCTTCGCGGCCTCCTTCCCGCGCACCCTCGCCGTGCACGAGGGGCCCCGCAACGACGAGTCCCCCGTCATGGGCCGCCCGCGGTCCGCGAGCGAGGAAAGCGACAACGACTGGACGACGGCGTCGACGCGATCGCACTCGCCGTCGCGCTCGGTGCGCTCGGTTCAACCCGACTGGGTCGCGGAGGCGGCTTTGCCGCGACACCAGCGGAACTGGGTGGCGCCCGGTGAAGCGTCGCCGACGCCGCCGCCGAGCAGTGTGTTGCGCCACGGAGGGGGTTTCCGGGCGACGAGTGCGGAGAGCGCGAACCAGCGGTGGAAGAGGCGGCTGAACCGCGATAGTGCGGGCCAGTTGGCGGAGCGGAGCAGTTCGCCGCTCAGTCGGGTGGTTGTTTACGGGGACGAGGAACGGGGAGGCGCCGGGCTTGCGAGTGGAAGTAGTGGACTCGGTGGACATAGGAATAGTTTGCGCGAGCCGTTGAAGTTGATCAGTAATGATAGCCTGAGCAGGAATAGAGATCGGCTTGGCATGGGGGCGATGCACCTGGGACGGAAGAGTAGTGGGCTCGGAAGCGTGGATGAGGGAGAGAGGCCCGGTGGGTCGAGGAATTTTAGTGGTGTTGCTTTTATCTGAGTGTTTAGACAGTACAATCTGATGTCTTTGATAACAGTTTCTTGTAGTTCTCTCGAATACCTTCGAGGTTCATCAGGCTCCGGAACGCTTGCAATGCTTTCCAGAAGGCAGATCAGACCCGCATACACAAGAAGAAGTGGTAGAGAAGTGTGGAAGATTAGACAATAGTCATCTTTTGACATCTATAGAAAAATCAAGTAATAGCTTTGGTATCCGACGCCCGTGCTAATGCAAACAAGGAAAACCCATCTTGGCCCCTTGATTTGTTGCCCCCATATATAAATGGTGAAAGAAAGAATAGACAACTATATGATATCTTTGTATCTCTATATTGACAGTAATAGATTTGAATGAGTGATGACGAAGAAAAAAGAAAAGAGAGGACAGTCGACGATAGACTAGAAAGAGAATGTCATCAGCGCCGGGTTGAGCGCAATAGGCAACAACAGATGACTGAGACAGACGACGACCATTGGCCACCAAGCGATGAAGTCGGTGATCCTCCAGTCCCAAGGGATGAAGTCCGCAGTGGCGAAGATGATGACGGTGAGGAGGCCACCGATGGCGAACATGAGCGAGTACTTGAATCCCTTAAGGACCTTCGGTACCTCGACGAAGAAGTTGGAGAACTCGGCTTCCTTACCCGTCGCACCCCATGTCATGTCGATTTCGAGCATGTGGGCGATCAGGGCTTGGGAAACGTGGAGAGACAGACCACCAAGGAAGACGACGAACATGGGAACCCATTTGGCGTTCTCCCATCCGGCGTGGAGGAGAGTCTTCTCGCCGATACGGTAACGCATGACAGCCAAGGAGATGTTACCGAGACCGACGAAGACGATGACGAGAATGAACCAGACCTTCCACGAGTCGAGGTAGTACTTGTCGAGGTATCCGTTGAACCAACCGATGGCGAAGTAGTTGACAACAGTGAGCAGCCAGGCGGCACCGATGGCGTAGTAGGTACCGATGTAGGAAACAATGGTAATCTTGGAGGTGAAACGAATGTTGGAGACCAAGAACTCGCGGAAGAGGTCGGTGAAAGGACCACGGGTGAACCAGAGACGGAGAGGGTTGAAGAGGAGCTCGTTGCAACCGTACGCGTACTTTTCCCAACGAGCAAGCTCATCGTAGACGGAGAGAGACACACCCTCCTTGAAACCCTCACCAGCCCAGGCACCCATACGAATGATGTAACCGTTACATTGGAGACGAAGAGACATGTCGAAATCTTCCGAGACGTGGGATTCGGACCAGAACTTGTCGTAGCCGTCTTCATCCTGGTACGAGACCTGTTGGATAGCCTGCCAGCGAAGAATAGCGTTGTGACCGACGAAAGGAGCGACGTCACCGTTGGCGACAGTGAAACGAATGGCCGAGTAAATCAGGTTGGTGAAGTAGGTGATACCGTTTTCGAAGAAAGTCCAGACGACTTGCATGACACCGGAAGAGAACTGCATGATACCGACCTCGGGAGACTGCTCCATCTCGGAGACGGCATCCAAGAGACAATCCTCTGGAACACGGGTGTCGGAGTCGATGAGAATGATGTAGTCGCCGATACGGATATTACCATCAGCCCAGGCACGACCATGCTCGTCGAGGACTTCTTGGAGACAGCGACCATAGGCTTCGGCTTCATCGTTCTGGTCCCATTCGGCGTGGCGGTCGATAACCTTGAGCTTCTCCTCGACGTTGCAAGAAACCATCATACCAAAGTTCATGTTGGAGGCCTTCTTGAACTTTCCCTTACGGACGAAGCCCTCGGAACCGTGCTTGGGTCTGGCAGTCCAACCGATACCGTTGTCAGTGTAAAAGTCGATTCTTTCGTTGCGCTCTTCCTCGTCAATCAGCTGAAGACCGTCGTCGTTGAAGAACATGTTGCAAGATCCTCCTTGGAGTTCGTACGTGGAGATGGCGGCCTTGAGCGACTTGACTGTTGGCATGATGACACCCTGGAGACCCTCCTTGTAGACGGGACATTGGATGGTGACGTGTGGAAGTGGGCGACTGGTGATACGGCGTGGAAGAAGAGCAGAGTAGAAACGAGAGTTGGAGGTGACTTGCTTGATAGGACCGATCATCTGAGCGGTACAACCAATAATGACCTGGGCAAAGAACTGCGAGAATCAGCAGATGTATCACAGCGACGTGGTGGATGACTTACCAAAGTGAAGAAGATCTGTACCGGAGCGAGGAGCAAGAAGAGGACACGGATCCAGTTATGGTCGGTAGCAGATTCGATAGCGACTTGACGGAAACCAGAACCAAGCAGACCACCAATGATGAGAATGGTGAAGAAGACGAGGACGGTGTTCTCGAGGTTGGTAGGGCGCACTTCTGGGAGGGGCTCTCCATTTGCGTCGTACTTGACCTCGACCATACCAGGTCCGAGTGCCTTTGGTGGGCCGTCTTCTGCCTCTTCGTCTTCACCAGCAGACCACACCAGCTCCATCAGTTCATCTTCGATAAACTTGGCACGCTTGATGAGGTTGTGAACATCATCATCCCAAACGACAAGAAGAGCCTCGTCAGCGATGAAAGCAGCAGACTGGAGCTTTCTGGCGGTAGGCAAATCTTGCATGCTTGGAAGAACCTGGACACGAAGACCGTTGGTCAATGGAACATCGATGGCGTCAGGAGACCAGGCGAGGAAGGTTTTGATGACACGAGAGTTGACAGTCGTGGCGCACTGGAAATGGTCAGTGAGGGTTCAAAGTGGTAAGGGCTGCCAAAACATACAACAACGTTGAGCTCGACACAAGAGTCGGCAAAGCTAGAGTCTGCAAGTGCTGGAGGACAAGCGAGGTAGTTTCCTCTCGACTTCTTCAACATGACACCTTCAACCTCTCCAGTGCCGTCAGCAATCCAAAGACGAGCACACTGCTGTTGGAAAAGGTAGTTGACCATGATTTCGTGTTTCAGCTCGTCGAGAACGGTTTGCTCGTCGACCTCCTCGATCTCTTCCATCTTTTCATCCGAATCGGAATCTTCGGCAGCCTCTGCGATCTCGGTCATCTCGCCCTTTTCGGCGAACATGGTAGTCCTCCTTCGTGCCATACCAGTCATGGATTTTCTGAAGGAAGCACGAGCTGCTTCAATGTCCTCTGGTGTGCTATCTTGGGTGATGTCGGTTGCGAAAGAGAAACGAGACAGGCGACGGTCGGCGGCGACAGAGCCGGGTCGCTGCAAGGCCTTTTCGCCTAGTGACTCCCATTGATCGAAATCTGGCTGGCCTGGTGATGATTCGTCGATTGTGGATGGAATACCGGAGAGTCTGACGGACATTTGCCTTGTCCTTCTCTTCTCCTCCTTGATCTGGTCCGGCGTCTTGCCTCCCTTGAAATAGTTCTTGACGTTGAACATGGTTGCGACGGTTGAGACCTGTGGTCTTCGTCGAACCTGAGTGAGTGTGGGTGTATTATTTACCAGGAATACTGCTACTGGTTGTTGATGGTGTCGATTAGCTGCAGATGTTGTTGTCGATGTTGTTGTTGTTGTCGATGTTGTTGTTGTTGTCGACTACGATGGTGGACAGAAACGAAAGACTGTGGGTGAGAGACCTGCACCACCGCGAACAAACACACTGACGAAAGAAGGAATGGAAAAGAATGTGAGATGGAGTAGGTTGAGTAGAAAAGAAAGCAATGAAGCAATAGCCCTACAGGTATGGCTAGCAAAATGAAAGACTGGCCATAGACGTTGGAAGAACGTAGTACAAGTACATGGTCGATAAGCTCATGGCGACAACGGTAACTGATTGACTACAGAGGCCAGCCAATCGAAAAGCCAGCGGTCGCCATTCGTCTGGTTCATTATGGTGGTGTCGGTCACCGGCGGTATGATTTAGCAAGGCGTTATTGGAAAACAGAGACGGCAGAATGAACGGCCATAGCGATGGGGGACTGGTAGGGCAGGTCTGGGTCCATCGAGATGTTCATCCGGTTTCAAGATTATCGACTGCAAGACAATACCGTTGGAGGAATCAAGAGGGAAGTATGTAGTGTTGCCCATAGCAGACAGATGTGTCGGTGCTATTTGACGGGACGTTGTGACGGTTTGGAGATGGAAGTGAGGAAGTGAGGACGGCAGAAACAGAAGACGGAACTGTCATCTATAGTAGGGCACGTGCGCTTTATGCACCCCAGATGCGGCACTTTATGCTTGCCAAGAGTACATTTATGCATGTATCGATGACTTCTATTGACTATTAGATATATGCGGCTGGGTGCATCCCTTTATTCTGCTATCGACACTGCAGTATATTGCAGTATGATAGTGAGTATGCTCGATCGTTCGCCTGAGCCGATGATAGGCCTGGAAATCTGGATGCTGATCACGTCGTCTACTTCGTCAGAGTCATGATCTGCTTTATGATGCTCTTCCAGCGGTGATCAATGGTCTGGTGTATGCTGTAGTGGTCATTGGTGATGCAAATGATATGTGGCCAGATCCTGTCGCGATCACTCCAAATGCTGTGGTTCCGAGAGATGAATTGAGATCTTGGTGATCAGATACACGCATTCATCGCTTGAAGGTAATGACAATAGACTTAAGCATGAATATCGAAGGACATCAGCTATGCTCAATATTCATATCAACTCTGAGCCTTACAAAACCCAATCTCAAAGACTACTCAGTACGTCTTCATTCAAGCATTACTAAGGTAGGCAAACCCGGAGCAGCCCTTCCTGCGGCCTGAAGATCCAGGCCCAGATCTCTTCAATGCTAGGCAAGTCAATGCAGATCCTGAGATTATCATCTGAACGCATATGAGCCAGGAATGTGCCGTGTCGGGGAGGGCGACAAAGATGAGCAATGCTACGGACCGTTGCAAGCGAACGGTTGGGGTGGATATAGCTTAAAATTGAGCCAGACCGTGTAGCAACAATCGAATCGTGGACAAGGTCTTAGAAACTTGGCGAGGCGGTTCACGTGTGGTATTCCGTGTCCGGGTGGTCTGAGTAAACATGGAATGGTATACAGCGAGCGACGATGCAGTATGACAAGCTTGATCCAAGCCGGTCCAGCTATTGTAGATGCAATCCTCAGATCAGGTACCGAGGACCCTGACTCGCACTCTGATACCTCTTGTGATACGAATATGACTGCAGCAAGTTGCTCGGACTTACCACCATCGACATCGTGGCAAACAAAGCATATCTTCGCAGAGCATTCAAATCCAAATTCTCGGCTCTGCGACAACGTCCAGATAATGACGGCCTGGCTTCTGGATTTAGGAATCTGAACAGTATGAATCGTGACGTTTAATTCAACGGTCGTAACGGTAGGAGGTTTCCCTGGTGCTGGGCAACCAGATGGGCTCAGAACCGAGTCGAGTTGGGCCGACACGAGAGCTTTGGGATGTAGTTCTGCTCTATCAGATTGTCTCGGACGAGCGCCGATTGCTTCGATCGGTGGTGGAGTAGGATCAGCATGTTTCTCGCCGGGTTTCGGATGAGGAGGGGTTGATGGAGGCGTGTTCATATCATCTCATCTTGTACGATGAAGTTGTGCATTCATTGAAACGTGGACAGAATGTAGGAGGCGAGAAGTGAAGTGATAGATGTGTTCAAAAATTAGATTGGTATATATGAAATCGTGGGTTGTCTAACACGTGAAACCCCGGAACACGACTGGCTAATTGAACAGCGTGATAGACTACAATGTCCATTCACTAGCAATGCCCACGCCTAGTTGTATCCTCGCACCCTCCTGTGCATGACTTTCTCCCGGATATATTGAGCTGCTTCAGTAAATAAAATGAAATTTATAAAAACGCCTTCCATGCTTCTGTCCACGAGTATGAAAGATGAAAAAAGCTGTTTAGCAGCCGTTGTAGCCCTGCTGTTGCCACATCTTGACGCTCTTGACCTGCATCTCACCACCCTGCTCCCAGGTTGGATACCACTGGTTGCGGGCGTTCCAGAACTCAAGAGGAGCGTTGGCAGCAGTGTCAACCCATGGCTTGCCGTCGATGTTGTCCTGGAACCATCCGTTGGTGCCACCGACAGCGACGTTGAGGATAAGGTAGAAGTTCTGGTCGAAAGGAGTAGAGTCGGAACCGCCAGCCCATGGGTTCTGGAGGGAAGTACCGTTGCTGGTGGAAGATGGGAAGTTGCCCTTGGTCCAGAATGGCTCGTTGAAGTTGACGTACATGACCTGGAGAAGACGGGTGTTGATGTAGGAGAAAATGTACTTCTCGGACCACTCAATTCCGAAAGTGTTAAAGCCAGCAGCGTAGGTGGTGTGAAGGGCAGCACGCTTTACGTTGTTGCGGTACCAGCCATCCTCAGACTCCACTGGGCCCCAGTGGAGAGTAGAGGAGACAATGTTGTTACCACCTTGTGGGTAGGTGTAGTTGTTACCACGAGACTCCATGATGTCAATCTCACCGGAGCGAGGCCATGGACCGTAGACGGAGTCGGTTGGCAACATCCAGATGGCGGGCCAGAGCCAGTCACCAGCTGGGAGCTTCGCCTCGACCTCGACACGTCCATACTTGATGTTTCCACCGAGCTTGGTGTTGATGCGACCAGACTTGACTGGGTTGACAATGGTACCGTTGGTGGTGTTGGTTGTGATGACACAGTCGGAGTAGAGGGTCGAGGAGCAAGAGCCATCGGCCAAAAGGTTGATGTTGGAACCCTCGGTCTCGACGAACTGTGCGTCTTGAAGAGTTGGCTTGATAACGAGCATGCCGTTCTGAACGTAGACGTTCTCGTCAGTGTTGGTGGTGACCTCAAATTGTCCGTTTCTGAGAATATGTCAGTTCGTGCGTCGGGTGGTATGGCAGTATTGGTTTCAACTCACCCGTAACCTCCGAGCTCTACCTCCTTTGTCCAGACCTTGCTGTTAAGACCCTCGGAAAAGGTGTCGGTCAAGACTGGGCAGTAGTTGTGGTGAGAAACGGACGCAAGACCGTCATAGATGAGGAAACCTGAGACGGCCAGACCGATCAGGATACCAACAATTGGGATGATGGTGACCCATTTCTCCTTTGGGTCCTTCTTCTCCAACCATGGCTTCTCGACCTCTCCCTTTCTGACTCTCCTGGAGTGGAAGTAGCGGCCTGAAGGAGGAGCAACGCCAGTGGCCGAGCCTGTCGCCGAGGCAGATACTGAGGCGGGCATTGATCCAATTGGTGATGTGAATGGGTTGGTTCCAACAGGAGTGGTGAAGTCTGCACCAAGGTGATCTTGGGGGGCAGCCATGTCGTTATGTGGTGGCCGTGAGCCGTTAGAGACGATAGAAGGTAGTGCGCTCGACAACAAAGTCAAGTCGAGCAATCAACGGCGCGGAGCCTGGACAATCGGCAGAACGAAGCAAGCGTAGGTTGCAACGTCGAAACGGTGGGTAGTGAAGAGCGATGGAAGATGAAAAGGAACAGGCGTGTGAATCGATGCGCGAGAGAGGCACGAATGGAATATATGAGGCGAGACAAGACTCGGGGGCGGAAAGGTGGATTAATGAATAGTAATGAGAAACGGGTGATATCTAGTGGCATACACGGAAGAGCGTCCTGTAGTATCTGCACTCGGTGATGGCGAGTCAAAGCGCATTATTAGCAAGGTTTGGCTGGCTGTCTGGCCGCGCTATCACAAGCCAAGGGAGTGTAAGACGGACAGAGTTGAAAGGCTACGGGTGGTTGAGAGCGACAGGGGGCTTGCCAAACACGGCGGAACCATGCGGGTTTCTGCAGGGCCAGAAGTATTCATGAGCACTGATTGGGAGCAGCCGTGTCTGCGATGGGCTAGCGAGAAGGTGCTTGTCTTGCCTCAGATGCTCGCTTCGATTCTGCAGTGCGAAGACAGTAGTGTGGAGGGTAGATCAGGGTGTGGATACAGCTAGTCGCAGTAGGCACCGAAGCATGGCAAAAAAGTGAGAACGAGAACCTGGTGAGCTGCCATCAGGGAAGCCTAGAAAAGGGTATTTTGGCTGAGGTTTAAGAAATTGATGGGTGAGCGAGCTGGTCGCAGCTTCCTGATCTGCCGCCAAGCAGGCACTAGTCAAATCCAAATGCCCAGTTTAGGTGTACCGTCCTGAATCAGAAGCGAATTGGCGTGGCTCACGAGAATCCGACAGCGCACACCACGGGCCGAGCGACAAATAGACTGACCTTTAATCCGGATCCATCATCCATCTCGAATAATAACATGACGTTCATTGACGACTCCAGACAGCCATCAGCTGGGAATTACCGTAATCACTTGGAGACATATCGGCTCATCATGCAAGGCTGAGATGGCCATACTTCGCTCCATCATCTGACTCGTGTGACGATCGGATTGAGCGTGCCATACTATATACCATTAGCTATGACATTAAAGCTACCAGCTCTTCGCCAACAGAAGAGGTCATCTATCAACGGTTTGAACCAACATCCATAATCTCTCTGCTCCCAGAAAGGCCACGCCTTGTAGAACGTGTTCCTTACTCTCTTATTGCCGTGTTCTTGACAATCTTGGCATGACATGGATGTTAAGGGATAAACACGCACTAGGAAGCGGCAGTCTTTGACAGCGCCACTGGAGCCACAAATCTACTCAGGTACTATTCCGGTGATCTTGAATCCACGCGGAAGTGTATGCTAATTTAAAACCATGCCGCATATTGGCTCAACCGAACAATACCTGTAACCAAAACCACCAGTCGCAGGGGAGCTGTCGACCAACACGTTGAGTCACCCCCCCAAGGTTCCATGTAATCCTTCCACTGCAACAAGCAGGTTTTGTCAATATTATGCGCGTTGATCGTGCAGGACACGAGGTTTACCGCCAATATACGGGGTCTGTGGCAGACCACCATGTGTTTGTATTGCGCGGGAACCAGATCGGTCACTGCAAAGAAACATGCTCCTTCATGTCGAAGCGATTTTTTTCGGCTACACAAAAGTGGAATGCACACCTAAGCAGATTTGCTCTGCATTAACGGCATGCATTTTCCAAGACCGGAAACATACATGTATGGCAAATCGATGGAATTATCGCGGAGAATTGACGACTAAAAACAGCTTTTCTAGACTGAACTCTGATCCACCTATTGCATTGTACATGTATGCAGTCACTATGCACCAACTGTTTTCGGCTCGCATTCCGCTCGTGCGGGCGGCATAGAAGACATGGCTTTATCGTTTCATCATGTACGAGGATGATAAGAGTGGCGCCTCGCACACGAGAACGACACAAGTCATGGTTGACTCTTCTCATGTATGTGCAATATTGCAATAGCAAGAGATGTCCACGCGATTCATCGCATCGCGTCCGTGACCGTGCTTGCGTCTGGGCATTCACTGACAATGCCAGCTGCATTCACAAAATCTTGATACCATCGTAGTGCCCAGAAACTTAGGCCCAGTACTCAGCGTGCGATCTAGGCATTCACACTTATCAAGGTTCTAATCACTTGAGGTAGACACCTTCTTGCTTAGCACTACAGCATAGCTTGATGGGCAGACTTAGCATTACACAGATGTTCAAAATTCCGAATACGGCTGGTACATACAAGCACCACTATCTTCAGTCTCTCGTTCTCTCAAGACACAGCACAACTTATCAGTTGAAGCGTCAAAGGTACCTTACATAGTTCTCGTAGTTGATATTCACACAAACGTGAGCAGGAGCAGTTGCCCATACTGTATTCACGTGATCCAGTGATACCGAAAAACACGAAGCCGAATGGAGCAGGCACCCGGGGCCCGGTCGCAGCTTCTCCAAACCTCGGCTGTCCCCCGCAAAGCCGCTCCGCTGGAAAGCAATTCCATCAGCGGAGCTCCAGCATCATTGACCACCGACACCGGTCACTAGACATCTCTCCTAAATCTCCCATCATTGCCAATTGACAATTCTCCTGCTCGGTAATCGTTCATTCAGATTGCTGTCAGGCATAGACATACTCTCTTCGCCCGCAACATGTCGATTGTTGCAAGAAACCTCCTGAGAACCACTTCCCGAAATTCGTGGCAGAGAGCCCCGCTCAGCACTGCTTGCAGGGCCACTTCGACTCGATTTGCTGCTCTTCAATCCTCCAGACCTTCATCATTGAGACACACCGCTGCTTTTACCACCTCAGCTACAGCAATGGTTGATCCTAAACCAGCTCCAGGCAGAGCCGAGCCTAGAGCCGGCCCGGCCGAATATGACCACGAAATTGTTGACATGGCCAACTACATCCACAACTACCAGGTCAAGTCAGATCTTGCTGTAAGACTCCATTCCTTTTCCATTGGTCGCTACCTCTAATACACGGTCCAGATTGACACTGCTCGCTTGGTCTTCCTCGACACACTCGGTTGCGGTCTTAAAGCCCTCGAGTTCCCTCACTGCACCAAACTCCTCGGTCCAGATGTTCCAGGTACCGTCGTTCCAAATGGTGCCAAGATCCCAGGCACTCCATACCAACTGGACCCAAAATCAGCTGCATTCAACATTGGTGCCATGATTAGATGGTTGGACTTCAACGACTGCTGGTTGGCCGCAGAGTGGGGACATCCATCTGACAACCTCGGAGCTATTCTCGCAGTTGCAGACTGGATCACCAGAACAAACAAAGCTGGTGGAAACCTTGCTGGTGGAAAGATCTTCACAATCAAGGACATTCTCGAGAATATGATCAAGGCGCATGAGATTCAGGGTTGCATGGCTCTTGAGAACTCCTTCAACAAGGTCGGTCTCGACCACGTTCTCTTGGTCAAGCTCGCCTCCACCGCTGTTGTCAGTCAGATGCTTGGTATGAACGAGGCTCAGACTCGTGATGCCATTTCGCAAGCTTTCGTCGATGGTTCCAGCATGCGTACCTACAGACATTCTCCAAACACCATGAGCAGAAAGAGTTGGGCTGCCGGTGACGCATGTGAAAAGGCCGTCAACATCTGTCTCAAGGTCATGAAGGGTGAGGGAGGAATGGCCACTGTCCTCAGTGCACCAACTTGGGGTTTCTACGACGTCAACTTCCACGGCAAGAAGTTTGACTTCCAGAGACCATATGGCGAGTACGTCATGGAGAATGTTCTCTTCAAGGTCTCGTACCCAGGTATGTCAAATATACACGTACAATCCATCAGCCAGTACTAATGGTCCACAGCCGAGTTCCACTCCCAGACCGCCGTCGAAGCCGCGCAGCGCTTGAACAAGAAGCTCAAGTCCATGGGCAAGTCCGCCGAAGACATCAAGGACGTTACCAACCGCACCCACGAAGCTTGCATCCGCATCATCGACAAACAGCTCAAGCCAATGGACAACTTTGCCGACCGTGACCACTGCGTGCAATACATGGTCGCGACCATGTTCGTCTTCAACCGCCTCGAAGCCTCAGACTACACCGACGGCTCTGAAGCCGCGACCTCACCTCTCGTCGAGTCCCTGCGCAAGCGCATCAAGTGTGTCGAGGACCCACAATTCACCACCGATTACCACGACCCACAGAAGCGCACCATCTCGAACGCGCTGACCGTGACTTTGAACGACGGCACCACGCTCGAGGAGGAGGTCATTGAGGCCCCGCTCGGTCACAGACTCAGACGCGACGAGGCCAAGCCCGAGATCCTGGCCAAGTACCTCCGTCACCTCGAGCCTCACTTCCCGGCCGAGCGCGTCAAGGAGCTGGTCAACTTGGGCAACGACGCGAACAAGCTTTATGCCATGGAGGTCGACAAGTACGTGGACTTGTACGCCAAGGACAAGATTTTGTAAAACTGATAGTGCTTGCCATATAACATAGAAGAATCAACAGAGATCTGTTCAGAAAGCGCTGTGATCTGATCTTGAGCTGAGACCAGACGGTGCTTTTCGCGTAGGGAATGGATTGTTTATGAATGTGTCTGTCTAATCAGACCTCAGCCACCACGACGACGACTCCTAGCCCTCTCGCTCAGATCAGGCGTGATCTCGCTCGTCTCACTAACCGTTCCACTCGCAGCCCTCCGCCGTCTCCTCTTCTTCTGCCCACCAACACTCTGCGTCCTGCCTCTGGGGCCCTTCTCCGCGAACCCAGCATCCTTCCCCACGACCGGCGTCGCGCGACTGTTAGGCGCATCGGCACTATCCGGCAAGGACTGGCCGAGCAGACTGAAATCCGCGCGACCCAGCACCACGTGCTCCTTCTGCAACGGATACAGTCGTCGCTGCCACCACTGCACGACGAAGGGCGTGGCGACGACAAAGAGGCAACTGACGACGAACAGCGGGATCGCGATGTACACGTACAGCAGCACTGACCAGTTGATAGATGTTATGCCGAAGACACTCGCCAGGTAGCTGACGGGTAGGTACAGGGCGCCAATCACCGACAGGAAGCGCGAGTTGTCGCTCTGCGTCGCGTTGCTGATGTTGAATTCTAGCTCGATCAGGTTGTTGAAGCGCTCCTTTAGGCTGTTCAGGTAGTAGTCGTATTGCTCCAGGTCGTCGATGATGTCGTCGGTTTGGTCCCAGATCGGATCTTCTTGCTCGTTTTGTGGCACGCTGGTTTTCAGTTTGGAGAGTTTCTTGAACGACCGCGAGTGGAATCGTAGGTATTCTGTTAACTCGTACAGGCGGTCGATTTCTTTGTGCATGCTCCGGGTGCGCAGCTTCACCGGGATGTTGCGCCCACGCGAGTTCAGTTCCTTGGGATGTTAGTCTGGTGTATACGTGATTGGTGAGGTGATGGATGGGAGACTCACTGCTTCGTCGAGTCTGCGCTCTAGCTCGCGGATGATGTTTTGCCAGTCGGTGAGGAGATTGTACAGATGCAGAAACAGCCATGCTAGTCCTTCTTCATCCATCTTCGGAGGATCCCAGTCGAGATCGTGGCAGAGGTGGCTGAACAGCATCTCCGTGACGAGCAGCTCCGATACTTCAGTAGGCTGGGTGAAGATGATGACGACAGGTACACGATCGTCACCGCGGTATGCGCCTCTACCGCATAGCCATGCTCCCATTCGAAAGCGGTAGTTGTCTACATCCTGAAGTCGTCTGTCGTTCGGTGGTGTAATGCCGAAGGTCCAGTAGTAGACTTCCGGTACGTTCATCTGGTCGACGATGAAAGTCCATGGTACCCATTTGGTGCGCTTGTCGCTCTTTTGTGGAAATTGAACTGTGTCTGAGTACTGAACTTCGCGATTCGTCATGCCTGGGTCCGAGTAGTGGTCGTCTATGCAGGCGGAGAAGATCTCTTCGAGCCATGGTCGATAGCCGTTTACTGCTCTGTATATTGTCAGTCCGCGAAGTTGATTGAATTGCGGCTTGCTTACATGACCAGAGGGTCTCTGGGATTCTGGCTGACAGTATTGTCGATGAGACGCTTGAATAAGGTTGCTTCTCTAGGGCTGGACACTCTGATACCATGATAGAAGTTCTGCGCCTTTCTATTGCCGATGCGAATATCTATTGATCCGGACTCGTGTGGTAGAAGTCGATCAATCTGTGGAGGTCTGCTTGGGCGGCGGTGCTTTCGTCTCCTCCGTCTGAACTCATCTGTGATCGAAGACATTATTGCAATATGTCGTAAGCACCTTAGGAATAGAGTCGGAGCAACGTTGTCTGGTATCGTACGTGTTCCCGCCCCTCTGTCGTTAGTCCGTTAAGCAATGCTGATGGTGCGAATGCGAGGTGGCTCCTAACAACTGGCGGGGTTACCGAGCAATAAAGATACCTACAATACTGTCACAGTATGGATAAATTGTGATTGATGCTTTCGCTATAACACCACGAACTCAACCCGTGAACAGTATGCAAAGGAGAGGCAACCTCAGGACGAGCAATCGCCCGAAGGCAACCGAGTTGCGCCAGCCACGTGCCTGCCTCATGGTTGTGTATCCAGGTACAGCTGTACCTACCGCAAGCGAGTGCACCGTGGTGTTTCCTGCATCCTAAAAATACTACAATGAACAAAGCAGCGAGAAATCTCAAGGTGTGTACACATGAGGGAGGAAAGTGGAATGGTTATCGAATGTTGCAGTCGATCACTCGCGAAACAAGCTTTTGCCTAGAAACTCACACGACACATCCTGTTCACACCGATTTTATGACATGTAAGATTGATGAATATTAAGACTTCGACAGGGCGCATGATGATCTAGTGTTGAATATACATTGAAAAATTTATCTGCATCAACAAGGTGTTTGGGTATCTCAGAGACATGTCGTACTAGACAACCTACGCAGGCCCATCTCCTTCGCCGTTCTGTCTGCTCGATATATGACCATTTTTCGTCGTAATAGACTTCTCAGACCATGATCTGCACCATGATAGCGACTCCTGATAGCATGGCTGGCACGAACAATATCCACATTGAGTCAAGGCTGCTCACTGCAGAAGCGCTGCCCGACTGCACACCTTGAGAAGCCACTTGGTTCGTTCCAGAAGTCGATCCTGCCACTTGTGAAGTCCTAGAAACCACGCTCTGAGACTTTTCGGTACTCTGAGCACCAGCTGTAGTCAGACGTGTCGACATTGCCGCGTCAGAGGATTCAGTAGAACCTGCGACTTGTGAAGTCCTAGAACCCACGCGCTGAGACTGTGCGGTACTCTGAGCACCAGCTACGGTTTGACGTGTGGACACTGCCGCGTCAGAAGATTCGGTCGAGTCTCGGGATGCAGAAGTGCCCTCCGATGCTAACGCGGATCTTGATGCGGACCCGCCTGCAGCAAGATCAGAATCTACTGGCTGTGTCTGCTGACTGGGCCCTGTTGTGCCAGAGGATCCGGCATTATCAGCCAGTGCAGTGACAGTCGCAGCCGATTGGGTTGCACCGGCCGCCTGGGAAGGCGATGTGCTCGTACGTTGTGCATAATAGGACGGTGCAGTCGGCACCACGATGTTGGCCACCGGAGTCAGAGCCAGCGGCGGATCATATACTCCATACAAGGCCAGATCGCAGTCTCCCCAAGCGGCGTCCAGACTCCTAATTTGCGGTGGCATCGAGAGCGTTGGGTGATACTCGGGTAGAATTGTGCTACAGTGCCCTCCACAAATTGGCTGCTCTTCGTACACACTGATCGGCACTTGACTTGTCGCTAGATTGTTGTAGTCGATTTGACGATAGGAGAAGCTCTTGGCCAACAGATTACCGTAGATGGTAGAAACATCTTGCGGAGCCAGGCCTATGATCGAACCAGTGTGATTGCTTCCAACGACCGTGCAAAGGTTCTCGGCGAAGACAGTCTGAAATGAAATATAGACCGTGGGTGAAGTCAAGGTCGTACCGAGAGTAGTAATGACACTTGGGCCAGCAGTAACGGATCCGGTGCCGTTTCGTGTATTTGGTGGCCAGTACAGCAGACGCACCGTTCCGCCATTAATCGAGCACTGGAGACAGTCCTCTGTAATAACCTGCGTGACCTGACAGCAAGGAGGTGACGCACTGTATGTGGGGGGAGCAGTAATAGTTTGATAGGTGCTTGTCGTGGTCGTGATCGTCTGTGCAGATCCGAAAACGTAGACTGGTGTCACTGCCAATTGGCCCGGTGAGGAGTAGACACTGTCAGCTGTACTCGTGGATGACCAGTCAGTCGAAGTCTGGGTGTACGTCAACGACAAAGTCTGATCCACCCATTGGTCAGTGTTGGTGATTTGCCTCGCGAATGACAATGACGCAGAATTATAGGCCTTCCATTGTGGTGAGCATGTCGCTGCAGCTGCAGAGCCAGAGCTGAGGCACGTCGTATCATCTGGCAGGCAGAAGACCTGACAAGGCGGGTTCGGACAGAGATATCGACCTGTGGTCAATGGTCCTGGTGTACTGAATAAGGCACAACCCGTTGTTGTCCAGGTGTTGTTTCCATTCATGGTGGGAGTTGCCACTGATACATCCTTTACACCCAGTCCGAGATTGATGTAGTCCGCGACACCGTGACCCGTATCAACATCTTGCGCAGAAGCTGCTCCACATTAGCCATTGCGTATATGACCGAGCAGTCTCTGCCATACCACTTTGCGGACACGACGCCGCTGCAAGCAGGACAAGTATGCGCCCAAGCGAATTCACACTCCTTTGACCACTCCGGCAGAAGAGCATATCACGACACGATGCAGGAGAAAAGCGCTCGCATGAGCCTCGACGACATCTTGAAACGATGCGAAAGTCGTTGAACAGATGGAACGGAGTGGCCAAGACCTACGAACTCAAAATACGAGCGAACCAAAGAGCGGCATGAAAGCGAATATCGTCATACTTCTTACCTTTGGTTCGTGTGAATGATTTCCAGAGACTCTAGCACAGGCCAGAGACATGTTGAGTATCGACTGGGGTACTGATACGGACAACGAAAGGGCAGCGGACGAAGAAAGCCAGACGATGTGCGGTGGAGGAATCGCTTCTCATGCACCGTTGTAGTACTGAAAGTGCTGAATTTTGGTATCTATAAGTACTAACAAACACTTTTGATATCTTCTGGTGAGATGGCCGAGCGGTCTAAGGCGCCAGCTTAAGGTGGTTCTTCAAGAACGTCTGTTCGCTGGTCCGAAAGGGCGTGGGTTCAAATCCCACTCTCATCAACATTTCTTTTGCTTTTCGTCCGCTCTATCAGGTAGGAACGATTGCTCTTTTGCCTGCTCATCAATTGCAAAATGACTGATTGAAGTTTGCGCCACTTCGCAATCGCTTTCCCTCAACCAATTGGAGCTGATATCCAAGCATTGATCATTTTGCGCCGACCTGTTCAACATCACATACAGCCTGATGCTGCACACACTCGTCACGCCAAGCAGACACAAGCTCTCCAGAACATAGAATAAAGCGACACCTACATCACTCCCCTTGGCAAACACATCAAACGATTGCGACAGGAGCAGTCACCTGCCTTCGGGACCTGATACCTCGCTTCGACACATGATATTCCAGACCCTGCCTGAGGCTGTGTTCCCTGAAAATGCCCCGCATGACGTCGCACTATACAGATCCCAAGCACGACCAGCCATCCAACTCGTAACGGAAACCATGATCTTCACGCAAGCGACAAAGGAGGATCATAGAAACAGGTTTGTTATATGACAGGCGTTTGCCAAGTAGGAGAACGTAGGTCATTCATCGAAGTCGTCATTTGAGATTCATTTCCATCTACTCGCTGCCTCGATATATAAAGTCATTACAACTCTCTTTAGATGCTATACCACATCCAACCCACATAATTCACAAACAACAACTCTCACAAGAACCAAAAGCCACCAAAACCACATCACCACAAACCCAACCGAAAATGCACACGGCAACCACCACCCGCGGCGACACCGTCAGCACCGCGGCCAAGCCCTCCCTAATGCAGCGCCTGCGCGGCAACAAAACAACACGCACCTCACACACCAAGCACTCGCACAACCCGATCACGGGCTCGCACACCGTGACCACGACTGAGACCACGCATCCTCACCATACGACTGGCCACACTGGTCACGCTGGTCACTCGAGTGGGTTGTCGAGCGGCCACCACACTACGGGCCACCACGCGACTGGCCACTCGCACACGGGGCCAACGACCGGCACGACAGGTCGCCATGGGGGTCGCGCGCATGGAACGCATACCGCTGGTCCTACAACGACGGCGCCGCGTCGTGGTGGACTTTTCGGATTCATGAAGCGCTAGCCGTTCATGAGTCCGAGGTGCGGCGGACAGAGAGACTGTATGATTGGGAAAGGGAGTGCTTAATGATACCAATACGCTGTACGATAGATTTATGATGGACGATTTCGAACCGAATTTCTTCTATGATATTATTCTCCTCGCGAAATCTGCGATGGAATTCCTACCTCGTGGTTGTTGTTTTTGTGGTATACCGAAACCCGTGGTTCAGCCAGAGACGCTATGCAGTGCCCAATTCCATTATGCAATCATTTGCCTCTCAATCACAGACTCCTTCACCTCGTATATACGCAGGTCCACTGCCTTAAGCATACATTCCCTCCTCCCGGGGCACGACAATAGCATCACGGCACCTAACCACAACGCGCTTGAATAGCCGTCTCCACTCGACAGGATCGCCCTTACTCTTGACAAACCTAACATCCAACAACCCCGCCTGATTCACAGCCTCAACAACCACGTTCCCCACCAGCGCCTGCTTGCGACTATCGTTGACCTTCACAAACAAGTAGACCCCCGTCTCCGTATACCGCGGCGTTGGCGTCGTGACATTGATCTCGTGCAGCGCGGCGCCGAGGAGTTGCAAGAGTTGCTGCCCGGCCATGGCTGAGTAGAACCGCGTCAGAGCGTGCGCGGGCGCAATGTCTCTAAATTGCTTCGCGACTTGGGTCAGCGACAGCGGTACTTGGTGGGATTGCGTGAACTGCGACATGGCGGGGTCGGCGCCGAGTTGCTGTGCGAAATCGTGCAGGGCGTGGGTCGTGTCGCGGTCGGCGGCGGTGGTGGGTTGCGAGGCTGAGATGCCGTAGCCAGCAGCCATGCGTGGTGGTGCTTCCCATTCGAACGGCGTGTCGTCCATGGGTGTGTCTGGCTGAGTGGCGGCGAAGGCGGCGTGCCAGTCTGGCGCGGCTGCGTTTTGGCTGTCGACCTCCATGTCTGTCGGCTGGGAGCGAACGGTGGCGGTGAAGTCGATGTGCATGCCCTCCATCATGCGTGTGGCCAGTCCGACTTGATCGGTGCTCTTGCCATCCGCGCCCATCCATTTGTTCGGCCGCGTATACCATGGATGTTTCCGGATCGCGTCCAGTGTGAACCGCTCCCGGTCGTCGACTTTCAGCATGCCTCGAAGTAGACTCAATGCATCGAGCGGTATCTTTGCCCAGAGCTCGTCAACGCTCCTGCCGTTCGACTCGACGTACTCGGCATACTCGGGGCTCTGCTCTGCGATGGGGCAGTCCCAGGGTGTGTTTCCAGCGAGCAGCACGAAAAGGACAATCGCAGAGCTCCAAAGATCGGTCGGACCAGCGTGGTATCCAATCCTCGGTTTCCCATCTTTCCTTTTCCTCCTCTTTTCGTTCTCTCGACCGCAAAAGACGATTTCTGGAGCAATATAAGGCGGGCTTCCACAGACAGTAGCGCACATCTTCTCTTGACCGGTCCTGTCGTCCATATACTGAGTCGCAAGGCCAAAGTCGGCGAGCTTGAGGTCACCGGAACCCGTGAGAAGCATATTCTCAGGCTTGATATCTCGATGCGCGACTCCCTTGCTGTGACACCAAGATACCGCGCCGATCAGTTGCTTGAAATAGAAATGTGCGACATCTTCCGGTACACCCTCGTCTGCCTCAATCTTGTCGAACAGGTCGCCTCCATCTGCCAACTCCATCGCTATCCAGCACCAAATTGGATCGTCGCCATGGCTGAGATATTGTATGATGTTCTGATGTCCAGAGACGCGCTCGTGTAATGCTATCTCCAGCTGAACTTGAGTTGGTTTTAGTCTACCGACGCGATGTGCATGGTCCTTGTTGATAAATTTGATGGCGATGATGGGAAAGGATCGATTCGGAGGCGTTGCTTTACGTATTCTGTGTGGTCGTGTCAGTCATCTATCACACCGCTTATGCTCGTATGAATTGACCAACGATGCATATGCTCCACATCCAATTGTCTTTGATATGATACGGAAGGGTAAGTCCTTGGGTAGAGGAGCGACTTGTGACTAAAGCAAGACTTCTGTCAGTCTGGTCAAGCAGAACTGTTACAGTATGCATTGCTTACCCCAGGCGGAGCGGCTCCCATAGTGCGTGGTATAGAGGGCTCTGGTCCCTGGTGTTTCGGATTGCAGGTGATCTGGCGGCCGACGACGGCTTGCTTGACGCGTTACGTATTCCGTTCCAAGCCAAGTCACGTCTGACCGCGGTAATGGTGCATAAATCTGCTTCGTCTCCACGGGAAATGCTGCTCCGGATAACCAAACTATTGTTTCGAAAGTGCTCACGCGTGAAGTCGATCAGAAGCTCCACCAAAAGTTTGGAGAAGCTACTGTAGGAGTAAACACAAAATCCATTCAGGCTGCAATTGCCGAGGCCTCACCGCCTTCCCGGGACGAATTGACTCGACGAAGCGTGGCTAGAAGTCTCCACTGCGGAATAGTTACCGCTGCGGGACAAACCCTGATCGAAAAGTGAAGATCATGTCTCATCACGGCATGGTTCGCACGATGCTATCGCAGCACGAGCATCGGAATTGATAATAACCATCACATGCTGACGCCCTCGTGCACGCCACGGAAAGATCAGCAGTTACAGAAGAGTCAAACGACCCCTTTATTCAATCCATGCCGTAGCACCAAAAGGCTAACGAGCAACGGTGTATTACTATTTTGATAGCGTCCATGTCGATTGTTCAATATCGAAAACAACCCTTCGCCAGCTTTCAATAACCAAGACAACGGATCGCTGTCCAAGTCTGTCCGTTCGCATGCTTGCTCTGCGCAAAAAGAACTCGCCCCCCGAGGTATCCTAGAACCATTTGATTGTGAACGCCGGAAAATGTAGAACAAGAGTGACGATGCAAAAATACAGGTCGTGCCGAAAAGATCAGCAAACCCAAAACCGAAATCGAGCGACGATCTTCCATCCCCTGGCCGGGAATAAAAAACGGGTCGCAAATGCGCCAGGTGAACGCAGGTGAATTGGCGAATAGATGTGCCTAGGAGATATGTCGCGTATCTCTCGCCCGCCATGTGTTCCCAGCCCCGAGATGATCAAAGTGACTGATGCGTGCTGATCCTAGATGGGAGTGGTCTAGTTGTGGAGGTACATCGAAGCCGGAATTGATTGTGTAGCTTAGGTTTATCCAGACAATGGTGCATAATGCAGCAGAGCTCCACCGAGAAAATTCGTGCAAACTGACTGCTAGCTTGCATACCAATTGATGGCCTAGTCAGATGATCGACGGGATCGAATGGGCATTTACGCTGGAGCGGCGAGAAGGATGTGCTCGAGGTTGCGGTCCCGAAGGACAGTGGCGTACTTTGGATCCCTGGCGAACTTCGGTACAGAGTCCTAATGAGAGGTCAGTGGACGTGAATTTGATAGAGATGTTGAGGAGACGTACGCTTGCCATAAGCTTGAACACACTCGTCTGTGCCTGATCGAAAAGAACGGCAACCTCATCCAGACTGGATTGCATCTCGGTGTCTTCGCCAACAGCCTTTGTCATACGACCCGCGAGGGCATTGCGCAAGTTGTGGTCAATGTTCAACTCGCACGGTGATCCTGGAGCGAGGAAAGCGTTGTACAAGCCTGGAAAATGATTAGGTTGAACACCGTCACTTGACATAGGTAGTGACTTACTGTATGCGGAAGCAAGTGTTTCCCGAATGAGATCAAGTCTTGGTGGCTGCGATCGTTTCGCAACACCGTACTCGAGCAAGAAGTTCTTCACCTCGAGATAAAATGTCAAGTTCTCTTCACAGTGTGTCTCTTGAAGAAACTCGCGGAACAACAGACGAAGAGCAGGGTCGCGGATGATGATGGTCATACGGTTGGTGTTGGAGTCGCGGGCGACACCTGGAGGAAGCTTCACTTGAATCATAGCAGCCTCTCCACTGATGGACTGGGTTGGGCTTCTCACCCAGCCAGCGAGCCTCATACCCTTTGCAGTGACAAAATAATGTGCGGTTTTGACAGGTTGAAATCTGGACTGGTGGGGGTGGTGCCTTTCTTCAGGTACTCTTTCATTCATGACCGGTGCAATGAGCTCGTGGGCGACGAACAGGTTGGCAAGCTCGAGGCACTCGCGTCGGTCGATGACCATGCAGCAGTCCAATAGCCAATCAATGGCAGACTTGCCGTTGAAGACATATGGATTTTCCCTGTCCTGAGGCTGTCTCGACTTGATCATACGGACACCGACAAGACCAGTGGCGTACTCGTTGAGCGACCCTTCATCCGAGGCGGATGAGGAGACCTTGACGTTGGGACCACTCTCACCAACGAATCTGCGAAAGACTACCTCGACGATAGCACGATCGTGGTTGAGCTTGTCAGTTTCGGGCTCTCTTTCTAGAATGACCAATTGCATCATATTGCGGGGTGAGTCGAGAAGCTCGTTGACGTGTCTTTGGTGAATACCGTTCCTTGAGCAGAAGCGGCTCAGTACGCGCATGCCCTTTGGTGTGAGTTGCCATACCGAGCCTCTGGAAAGGAAGTCGGTCTTGCCTTCACAGGACTCAATGAAACGAGCCTCGAGAAATCTTTGGCAAATAGATCGAGCCATCTCTCTAGCCATGGAGAAGGTAGTCGTTGTGGTTGTGGTTACTATCCTTTGGGGATCTTTTGGATCTGGCATACGGTTTGATTGCGAGAACTTGAGAGAACCAAGATTTGTCGTGGCCTCCTCGCTGGTGAAGGAATGCTCGATTCTGGAGAATCTTACTCTGTGAGGAGTCAAAGGCAGACTGACTATGAGGGTGGAAAAGAGATCTTTGAAGTCCTGGATGGTTGTTAGTACTGCTGTAGATCGTAGCACAACGCGTGGGCTTTACTCACTCTTGTGAACGGCCTTTCATCGTCGGCCATGCGCAACAGCCTTGAGGATGTTTGGTGCATTGTGAATTCGATGTACCCAGTCTAGTAGTCGTAGACGAAGGGTGTTGACTGCTTGACCCAGGAAGCTTTTCTATCGCTACTGTGTCCTAGCTCTTGAATCGAAGCTTTGGTGACGGTCGATCGATTTTAAAACGGAAGGTCGAAGTAAATGGAGGAAATGTCGGAGAGACGAGATTGATGTGTTTCGGTAGCAATATCGGCAGTCTCTGAAATTGCGAAACTCGTTTCTGTCTTGTCTAATAGGGTATCTTGGTCGGTGACTGGTGATTGAGTGCGAGTGTCAATGTCTGATGTGCTGCTCTGTCTCATATAGCGGGAAGCTGATGTCGAAGTGAATTCACTGGATGGCGACAGTGACAGTGACAGTTCAGAACAGGAGAAAAGTCGGGTGGTAGAAAAAGCAGTGTCGGTGGAGTGAAGGAGAGAGTATTCAGAGTTTCTGCGTAGACGAATGAGGCTCAGGGATGCGAGGCGTGAGTGAATGAAACGGGCTCGGAGCCTGTTCGGGTATTTCGATGGAATGACGCCGGGTGAAGCGTGGATGCAGCGGCGGACGGACGAGGGCGTGCTAAGGTACTGCTGCTGCTGCTGCTGCTGATGGAGACCTGATGCAGATGCAGCGAGCGGACTGGCGACGCACTGATCTTTGACGATTCAGTTATCAGTCGCTTCCTGGGTGACGGGTGCAACGTCAGAAACACGTGGCAACGGCTGCAGCACAGGAGTCTCGTACCGACAATCAGTACAAGAGTGTCAGAGCGTGGGCGTGGGCGAAAACGGGTGAGGAATGTTTTTGTGGAATGCGCTGACCGCCAACTATTACTGGTACTGGATCTGCCCTCAATGTAATCGATACCAGGAGGTCAAAGGCTGTCGCATCGTTGTACCGCGGAAGGAATCCATGACTATTAACGATAAGTTCGGCCTTGCGGTTTCAAAGATAGCGTGAACGGATCAGCGGCCACTGGACACTGGTATCGTAGGGGCTGATGTATAGATCCGTGCGCGCCACCCTAAACCTAGTCTTACCTAGGTAGTAACAGGGCACAATAATTGGAACCGCGTGCTCGCACGAGGATTTAGGAATTGAAACGTGTGGTGAGTGGGCGGTTGTAAGGACCAACACGAGGGGAACTGTCAGCCACGAGGGAAACAACATGATCGGGCAATCAGCACATGCAAGGAGCGCTGTCGCTGCTCTTCTGGCATTACAATGGTGTACACAAGGTTCATTAAGGTAGAAGCTGCTTGTCATCTCCACACTCATCCTATTCCCGTGCACACCATGACTGATTCGAATGGGTCAAATACAGCCGACGATCTACATGTATCGTCTCCTGAGCATGGGTGCGTCCGCAACTCTGTCTGCTCCGTGTCATTACCTTGCCAAGCCGTAGCCGGGTGTACAATACAGTATCACCTTCGCGTTAGAGTGAGATGGTGTTCGCTGCAGGATTATTCGGTAACTTCGGGCTTGCACGTGTGAGTAATGGCCCTAGTTGGCGTAGTGCGAGGCCAGGGCCCGTCTCACGCATGGCGACAACATGGCGGAACATGTGGGCGTCGACACGCGTGGAGGCTGCAGCTCGGTGCAGGATTGTGCGCGAGTGGCGGCCGATGGCCGTGGTGGTGGTGATAGCGATGGCCATCGCGATGGCGGAATGGATGCATCAAGCAGGGGGGTTCACAGCTGTATTGTCCCGTTCAGTCGACCCGCTACATGCTGTTGTACACCGAAAGATCGCGGTTCCATGCATCGTGTCTTGCTTCTTGTATTTGTGACTGTACGCATCTCCAAGGAGGGCTTGGTCCGATAGATCTTCATGCACGAGTCAGCATATTGCTCGCGTGGCAATCTACCGGACTTTGCAGCGGACAGTGCGACAATCTCCATGTTCCATCGTATCGATGAGCCAAAAAAGAAGCCTCGGTACGGAAACTGCACCGTCTTTTCTGGTCGCTCGGTCTTCTCGTATGGCCGGCCCTGTCTAATACACCATCCATCTCACACATCAAGGCGTTCATCACTGCGGTTCGTACTCATCCGCAATGTATGCCTGTTCTGGCTGAGGCTGTTTCCTGAAACGCTGATGTGCAGACTGCAGAGCCGTGGGGTGTCCACATACGTTCATTCTGACGGCTGGAGGAATGAGTGAAATTTTAGACGACCCGTGGTACTCCGCGATTCTGGTCACGATTATGGTTCTTCTTTTCCGATTGAATTCTTCCTCGGCTTCCAGTGCTTCCATCACATTACTCGTAAAACTATCAAGCTTTTAGCTGAAGCGTTTCTTTACCTAGCTGGCCAACTGCTGTTATTATTTTTTCACATCAGTCGACAACTCGAATCTCATGTTGAGGTCCGCTGTGCCGAGGACCGTTTCTCCCATCTGTCCTAATATTGCCTATTCACTCCTTTCATCGTCGCCCGTCTCAAACGGTCACTCTTCTCGGGGTTCGTCGGTCGTCGGTCGGTCATGGTCGGTCATGGTACTTGGCAAATGCTTACTGTAGCAGATAGTTGCTACCCTAACGTTGTCATAAAGAATAGACATCGATGAGAGACAACGTGCCGAGGCTGGCTACAGACTTGCCAATCATTGATCGGAGATGATAGTGGCATGTCCTGGCTCGCTTCGTTTGACTGTCTTCATGACATTATTGTCTGCAAAGAAAGGACAGCCGAATCTAGAGTCCCACGTGGATGAGCTTGAAACTGCGAGAGCAAGGATCGGAAGCAATGAGCGGACTCATCACGAACAACGTTCTTGTGAGGCTTGTAGAATATGAAATGACTCGTGATCAGCTGGGTGAGAAAGCTAAAGTGGAGCTCCGAAACGCAAGGAGTTTCCGCATTCAATTAAGCCGCGTGCACCTCGTGGATTGCATGCAGTGACACGTGGCGGCCAACGTGGGTCACCAACTTCTGACGCTTACTAGGCCTGCACGTCCTTGGTCTGAACGTGAGATGGTGTCGCCTCATACCACACCATGATCTCAGTTCTGACAGCGCAAGCATGTCGTGATTGCACACATCGAATGACCCTTGCATGGAGACGTGTCAGTACACCGTGTTCTCCTCCTTGCATCACTACACAGCAAGGCTTCACATCTACAATGCACCGATGACCAAAACTTTACTGCAAAGCATTGAGTAACACATCGATTCTCTATCGAAAGCATCCCAATACGCACCCAACGATCTCGTGCGTAACGTGACATGAAAATGTCATCCATCCGGTCGCCGGCCCCGCGGTACACATATCTCGGATGCACCGTTACACTACAGACCAGCCACAAGAACTCTCCATGGCCTGGCCAACCAGCCGTTGACACTACCAGCTGCATTCGAATCATTCCATGGCTTGTGGCGGCTTCCATCGCATCTTCCGGAACGTCCATTGATGCTTGATGTCGCGTGGCCCGAAGAAGTTAATTCCTGTTGGTTCTCGGAATGTACTGTCCATGGCAGAAAACGTACACCTGTTGGTCCGTTGGGTCGGCCACCATGACTCTTCGTCCTGGAGAACTGTGTCAAATCGACGTACATGGCTTGCGTTGAACAGCCCTCGGCGTCGAGAGAGTAACGGCCACCTCTTGCAAATTTGCATCTTGTGTAGAGCTCCGCGGAGCATGAACTTCCATGCGTTTTCAGCCCTACGAACTGCATGACATACTGTTGGCCTTGAGCCTCCGTCCGGATCTGCCGAGATGCAGACTAGGAAAGAGCCCCGAAAGAGCCCTGAGTATCGTGCTACTGTATGTTGAACGTTGAACCACAATCATGCAACGAGTCGGTCTCATTCCATGCTCCGAGCAGGCGGGTTCGAGACAGAAATGACGTGCGCATTGGTATCTAAACTATCTTCACTGTACATTTACATTACCGGAACCCTATCCAAGTACAACAGCAAGAATGACAACAGTCAGGATGACCGCGAGGATAAGGAGCAGACAACATGCCTTGTTGCGAGCGCTCTTCTGGTGCCTGCTGGCTGTGCGCAGCTGCTCATCCGCGCCGCGTGTGTCGTCTCTCACGTTTGTGACGTTGTCCGAGATGATGTCCAGTGACTGACCTTGTTCGTGGACCATGTGTGCGACGTCGCGGAACAGCTCGTTCAGCTCTCCGACCGACTGCTCAATGTTGCGAATCTCTGACTCTCTTTCGATGATGAGCGATTCTTGAAAGTCGACCTCGGATTGATCTGCAAGACGCAGTTGCTCTTGCTCTTGTTCTTGCTGTTGTTGCTGTTGACCACCACGACTCTGTCCTTCGGGTGTCGAGTCGTCATCCAGAGCTGCTCTAGCTGCAGTCGCTGATTTCCTCTGCTTCTCCAGCGCTTGTCTCTGAACCACCTGGAATTCCGTCAAGGACGCTTTGAACTCCTGGTTGAGCTTGTTTTGCGTGTACTTCTGTGATGGCTGCACATGCTGTCAGTCTATTAGTCGCACCACTACGCCGACTGATCACTTACGCCAAGATCGTGCCACGCTTGTACTTTCTTCAGGCCCTCTCCCACATCCTTGAATGCTGATGACGTCTCTTCCAGCAAATCCTGCACTCTTTCCCGTACTCTGTCGGTCTCGCGCTTCGTGCCCAGGATAGCCACTTGATTCGTTAACCTCGAGATGTTCGACGTCAATGAGAACAGCTTGTCCGAGAGATCCGTGGTAAAGCGCTCGTACTCTGGATCGTCCTTATACTGTGGGTCGTCGTCGCGGCGCCATGTAGTTGGCTGGGCTATGCTTCGTCAGTACTTCTTCACACAAAAAGGTCGCTTGCCAGAGAACATACACTCGAGCGCATCCGAGTCCTGGAATGACATTGTGGCTGGGACTCTTGCGTGTCTGTATCGGGTTCAAAAGGTCGGGGACTGCGCGGGAAAATTCGGAGTGTTACAGGAAGGTGTAACAAGTCGCAGTTCATCCAGATTATACGACTGAGAGAAGACAATGGCTTGAATGTAGTCGTCGATTGATCTGCTGCCTAAAACCACGATGCGATGATGTTAAGCTCGGCTATGTCCGATCATGGCACGTGACAATCGCGACGCAAGCGCGGAATGTTCCGCAGCGCGTCAATGTTCAATGTTTCGAGGACAACAATTCTCCGAATCACAATTCACGTCTGCTTCATTGTTGACTTCACTATGATTTGCTTCAGCTCGCGGTAACTTTGGTGTAGACGAAGGCAGCGTCGTCAGCCTACACACGGTACAACATGTCGACTCCTGGAGCTACGATGCAGGCTCAGGCCGGACAGCGTAGAATGGCTGTTAGGCCTTACAAGGACTTTTTGACACCAGCTCTCCACAGACGCTTTACCAATGCGGCAATGTTTGGGTTGGTAGCCTGTTGGATGGAAGCAATCACTATGTCAACACCAAGCTGTAAGTCCAATCGGGTTTGATCGTCCCACAGTTCTGACACTTCACGCAGTATTCTGGTCATGGTTTCCATTCGGTATGACAGGCATTCGAACAATGTTACTGTTCATCTCATGCCTCACGATCTTCATCCTCCGAGTCGCACAATCACACGTAGGGCACAGAACAACAGCTTCGCCATTCGACACATTTCTGCGCTATACGTTCAATCGATCGACAATACAGACCTTTACGTGGTACACCGTTTCGGCGTTTCTGTACTGCGAGGTGTACATTTTTGCGACGTCAAAGAGAGCGAACTTGGCATGGGTCGATCCAGGAAGATCCTATGAACGGCCCAGGTTGAACGAGAGACCGGCAATATTCCGTAGCTTGTTTGTGCTGGTAGCATTGTCTCAGGCAGCACTTCACATATACCGAGACCAGGACAGACTGCTACTCCCGGAAAAGACTATGGATAATGGTACAACAGACGAGCAAACGAAGGCAGCAACACTGCCAGCGACTATCCTGCAGCGTGCCCAGAAAGCCGCTGGGCCAATCCTACAGCGCGCCTTGACCTTGACGATCGTGGTGACCTTTCTCGGTCCATTCGTCTATTTTCTGTTCATGAGACGATCTGCGTGGGCAATAGCGCATTCGATTGGCAAGATGTTCTTCACCCTACACAAATCTTCCAAGCCATCCGGACTGACTGGCGTGGTACCGCTCGCTGGACGTTTCTTCATATCGTCGACCCTTCTGGTGATGCTTTGGGAGGCTTCGAACCAAGCTTTTACAACATTCGCTAGCGAGGAACCTCTGAAGAAGGGGCAGCCTTTGACGATAGACTCGAAAGACCCGAACGGTAGCTTGATTGCAGGACTCAAGGCGAAAAAGGAGTTACCACGTGCCATGGCATTCTGGGAGCTGTCACTTATTACTGAACGTTTTGAGGAGAGGAGAAAGACTATCTATCAGGATACTGATCGGCCGAATGGCTCAACATGGTTTCAGATTTCTGGACAATGTCTGGCAGAAATAAACAATATTAATGACTCCATTCGAAGGACCCTACAACCTCCGGCACCACAAGCAGCGCAACCGGAACAACAACCGCAACCAAAGCAGAGGATCGTTCAGCCGCTTAGAGAAGAGAACGTTTTCAATGCTCCACCCAGGCCCTCCTCTACTCGGGATGCGATTGCCAGCGGCGTCGGATCAGTAGCCAAATCAATTGGCTCTTCCCCTGGTCAGAGTCCCATGAGTCGAAATGCCCAGAAAATGATCGATTATGGTGCCAACAAGATGCTCACGCCAGAGCAACAGCAGAATCTGAACAAAACTGGTCTGGCACAACGATTCAACGAGTACGTGATGCAGTTCTTGCGGACTCCTGTTGGCATACCATTTCGACAGCGTTTCAGTCGGCGCGTCTATGCTGTCGTCTTTGGTGCGCCATACAGTCAGGCCAGTAACCTTCACCACGCCATTCGATCACTGAGCAAGCTAGTCGTATCGAGTCTACGAGAGGACAATATAGGAGAAGTCCAGAAGGATGTTCGTCAAGTCATCCAGGTTTTCACGACCACGATCCAGAATATACAGACGCTGGTGCAAGCGCTACCACCGCATTGGACAGACGTCGACTTTGACAAACGCGACGTTCCAGAAGTCGACGAGCTCGTTGCGGAATTGAGGAATGGCCTCGAACAGATCATCATCTCATTCGGCGAGTATGCCGATGCACTGGGTCTAAGTAGAACTGAGCTCCGTGCTGCTAAAGAAGCAGTTAATAGGAAGCCCGAGATGGAGGTAGCAAAAAAATAGATACGCTACGTATGATATAGGGCGGATCCATAAGCCTTACAAACAACCACTTTTTGCAATAGTGTTATACGATTGACGTAACCCTCCCGTGGAGCAGCCCGGGTCGCTGCGGCGGTCAACGTGCACGAAGACTGAACCTCTCGAATGTGTCTATCATGGCCGAACCGCTTCGTCGTAGCATTATTCTACGTGATTGTAGCGAATTCGAAGCTGCCGCCGCTGCCGCTTCGACCCCGCGCTAGAACAACATCGAAGGTGATTTTTCACTCTGCATTTCCCACAGCGTTACAACGATCGTGAAAGTGACGAGGTAGGACAGATTGAGATACATGTAGGCTTTCGTTAGTGCTACAGAAAGGCATTGCTGGGTTGATGTAAGGTAGTCTCTTGGTATCCGATCGCATCGGGCCTTCCCAATCTGGTGCCCCTCACAGGCGTCACTGTCAACATGACATCACCCAACATGTGAGAGTGGAAGGCATCACCTCAGCTTTTTTGGAGCATGACGATGGTGAAGGAAGGAACCATTTTACAAGCACTACTTTACTCAGCTTCCCTGCACTCATACACTGCTTCATCAACCTCTTCCTTCACTACTCTACCCACGTAACAACACATCATGTCTTCAGACAAGGGACAATTCGAGACTGGTAAGCTGCACATGATAAATACAGCGGGTGCCTCTACTGACAAGCAATACAGGCTACCAGCCAAAGGTTCAGCACCAGCCATGGCCAGGCAAAGAGGATGACATGGGCCCTCACCCCGTCGACAACTATCTCCCAACTGCGGACGGCGGAAAGGAGCTCTACAAGGCTGCAGGCAAGCTCAAGGGCAAGAACGCTATCATCACTGGTGGTGACAGTGGTATTGGCCGTGCCACCACAATCTTGTTCTCCATGGAGGGAGCTGCCAACATCCTGATTGTCTACCTTCCTCAAGAAGAGGAGGACGCCCAGAACTGCAAGAAGAAGGCCGAGGAGTACGGAGCCAAGGTCCACACCCTTGCTATTGACGTTTCCAAGAGAGAGAACTGCAAGAAGATCGCCGAGACAGCCGAGAAAACCTTTGGTCATGTTCACATCCTGGTCAACAACGCTGCGGTTCAGATGGAGAGAGCAAACATCGAGGAGCTCCCAGAAGACCAGTGGGACCTCACCTTCCAGACCAACATCCACCCATACTACTACCTGTCCAAGTACATCGTTCCCAAGATGAAGTACGGCGACGCCATCATCAACTGCGCCTCTGTCAACGCCTACGTCGGCCGCCCAGATCTGCTCGACTACACTAGCACCAAGGGTGCCATCGTCGCCTTCACTCGTGGCTTGTCCAACCAATACTGTAACAAGGGCATTCGCTGCAACGCAGTCGCTCCAGGTCCAGTCTGGACTCCTCTGGCTCCATCGACCATGAGCGACCAGTCCCTTGAGCAGTTCACATCTCCAATTGGTCGACCAAGTCAGCCTTCCGAGATTGCTACTTGCTTCGTCTTCCTTGCATGCAGCGACAGCTCCAGCATTACCGGTCAAACTCTCCACCCCAACGGTGGTGTCATTGTCAATGGTTAAGCAATTGCTGGTTGTTTGATGATTCACGAAGTACCTGTAATATAGTATCAAGGCATCCAGATAGCTTTCCATGAATGAAGGCTAGAGATCCTCAATACCTTCCGCACGCGACTAGTACCGATACCGTGATATTTGATCCATTGACGTGAAGACATGAACACAGTGGCTCAGTGGCTGGTACACAAATAAATGTCAGCATGGTACCTTACCCGTCATCCAGCCGATCGCGGAGTTCGATCGCCCCGCCGATCCTTGGAATTTCTCGACCCCATACTAATAAATTCATCATGTCGAACGCTGTGACTCGAACGAATAATCGCGACTAGTACATAGTCCAGTCCATTCCCACGGTCCTTTACAACTCTATCTGCAACCTTCCCTTCGCAAATCTAGAACAACTACAATGTCGACATTCGGGCAGTACTTCAGGGTCTCGACGTATGTTCCCTGGGCATCACTACCAGAGTCGCGCTCACAAATCATAGCTATGGCGAGTCACATTGCCGCAGTGTCGGTTGCATTGTCGATGGATGTCCTCCGGGAATGCAATTGGATGAGTCTGATATTCAACCACAAATGACAAGGAGGAGACCGGGTCAGAGCGCCATCACAACCCCAAGAGATGAAAAGGACAGGGTAGAAATTCAATCAGGAACGGAATTCGGTGTCACATTGGGCACGCCGATCGGAATGAGGGTCATGAATGAGAACCAGAGACCAAAGGACTACGGCAACAGCACAATGGATCTCTACCCGCGACCAAGTCACGCAGACTGGACTTACCTGGAGAAGTACGGTGTCAAGGCCAGCAGCGGAGGTGGAAGGAGCAGCGCAAGAGAGACGATCGGACGTGTCGCCGCTGGAGCCATCGCAGAAAAGTACCTGAGACTGTCCCACGGTATCGAGATCGTCGCCTTTACCTCTTCCATCGGACACGAGCACCTCTTCCCTCCAAGCAAGGAGCACCCGACTCCATCCACCAACCCAGAGTTCCTCAAGCTGATCGACGGCATCACCCGTACCCAAGTCGACGAATTCCTCCCAGTAAGAGTGCCAAACAAAGACTGCCAACAGCGCATGGAGCAGCTCGTAGCCGACTTCCGCGACAAGCACGACAGCATCGGCGGCACCGTGACCTGCGTAATCCGCAACTGCCCCTCCGGACTCGGCGAGCCAGCCTTCGACAAACTGGAAGCGACCCTCGCGCACGCCATGCTGAGCATCCCAGCGACCAAGGGCTTCGAAATCGGCTCCGGCTTCGGCGGCACCATGGTACCTGGCTCCATCCACAACGACGCCTTTGTCAAAGCCACGCCAGTGTCAGCGTCCAACACCGGCGCTGCAGCAGCCGGCTACGCGAGGCCGCAATTGACGACCAAGACGAACAACAGCGGCGGTATTCAGGGTGGTATCTCGAACGGTGCGCACATTTACTTCACGGTTGGATTCAAGCCACCGGCGACGATCGGTCAGTCGCAGGCTACTGTTACCTACGACGAGACCGAGGGAACGCTAGAAGCCAAGGGTCGCCACGACCCGTGTGTCGTGCCTCGCGCGATTCCGATCGTCGAGGCTTGGCTGCGCTGGTCATCATGGATGCTGTGTTGGCGCAGAGTGCGAGAATGGCCGCTAGGAGTATGCTGCCTCCGTTGCCTAATGTTATCTCTGTCAAGGATGCCCTCAGGGCTGATGCGGATGCGAAGAAGGAGCAGCAGACCATCACTACGGAGGAATCGGACAATGGGGACATGATTGATGGGGAGAAATTTATGGCGACGTGATTGATACCAATTGACTATTGTTTCTGAGGTTACTCCAATGTCTGTGTGATATGTGCCGTGACGGGTTGACCGTTTATTATATATCCTAAAAGTAAACTTCGTGTATATCGCTCACAGCTATAGCATCTTCCACGAAGTACAGCGTCAAACGGAAACATGAACTTGAACGATCCTCATGCAACGAAACATAGGCCACCCTAGCATAGTACAAAGCAGGATAACAGAGATGCAAAAGAAGAATGGTCAATACGAGGGTCGAACTCGCGACCTTGGCGTCACAAGGTAATCTATTAGCACCACGCTCTAACCAACTGAGCTAATCGACCAGGTTCTTGATACTGGCATAAATTTAGAAACATCATTATACGATTAAGATCACAAGCTAATGCGTGGTATATCTTGCCTCGCCGTGCTTTTTGCGTACCGCCAGCGGTAAAGGCTGCAACAACCTCGTGTTTGCTGTAGCACAATCTTTGATCGGATGAAAGCACTCTGACGTTAGTGAGCTACACTCACATGTTCCTCAGATGAATAATAATCGTGATGGTAGTTCGCACGAGCCGCGGGTTGGCGTACAAAGAGTTCTGAACAAGACTTTATCCGGAACGCAGAGTCGAGCTTCGAAGCTCGCATGCAGCATCGCTACCTTAGCCTGACACGTACTGCCATAGACTGTACGTAATCTCTGTCACATCGATCACCGAGTTTATCGTATCCTGTGGATTTCGACGGACTGCAATCGATGCTGTGTCGCATACCTTGCTGAATGTGAAGACTCGTCTCAGGGCGTTGCGTAGGAGTAGCATGCAAAACTGATGTGACGATGGCTAGTATACGTATTACACAATAAATAACACAATAAATGAGGGATAGTTACGGTACAACAGTATAGTACAGCAATAGTACAGTGGTGGCTGAACTCTGACGACAATGAGTGACTCAGGTGGGAACTTGTAAACTAGACCCGGAAGTGAACAGGACTTTTCAACAGCCATGCAGACACCACCTCTCCTTCACTCTCTCTCCACTACTCCATTACTTCCTGCTACAACTCCTCCATCCTACACCTCTTCCTTCCGCCCATATCCCCAAAGCGCTGACAAACACCTCCGTAGGCTGACCGGCGAGGAGGAGGAGAATTCTCCTGTCCTACCCCCAGCTTATCCTGGCCCAGTTCTTAGATAGCGAGCGGCTGAGCCAGAGTATAAGTAACACTCTGACCCGTCAAGTTCGCCCACAGAACCAACGGGTCACTACCAAGCTGCTCCCTGACAGCACCATTGCTAGTAGCGACCTGACCAGGGAAAGTGATCGGCAGCGGAGCCGAGCAGATATTGTTAGTCGCATTCAACGTGACACTAGTAATAGCATTGCCAGCCTGGTTGTAGTTGTACGTGAGCATGGGGTTGCAGCCATCTCTGATCTGGCGGTAGGTGAATTGGGTCGAGAGATCGTCGTGCTTCAAGCTGATCAGGGGCCAGTTGGTCAGACGCATCATTTCCTGCGTAATGGTCTCCATCCAGGTCATGACGAGCGAGAATTTGCCGGTCTGGTCGCCGATGGTCATGACTTGGGCGTCGAGTTGCTGCAGATCAGCTTGGTGGAACATGTATGGGTCGTGGTGGAGGGCGAAGAGGTGGCGGGTATTGGTGTCGCGGGCGTTGGCGAGGAGGGCGGTGAAATTGCCTGCGCCGGCGGATGTGTTGATCCACTCGTTGAGGGTGCAGTTGGGGGTGGCGCAGTTGTAGTAGATGGTCGTTGCCCAGCGAGGGAGGATTTGCAAACCAGCGTAGCCGTTTGAAGCGACAGTCGAGTTCAGGGCATAGTACTCGTTCACCTGGTTCAGAAGAGCTGGGCGGGTGTTGTCACCTACAACGGCTTTGACCCCGTTCTCCATCCACGCTCTCAGCGCGTCACCATTGTGCATACCGGTGATGGCTGGCGGCACAAGTCCGTCTTTGGAGAAGCGGAGTGCATCCATGATGCCGACTTCTTTCAGCCAAGCGTTGTTGAATTGAATCTCCTTCACCGTGTCAGAGTAGGTAGCGTTGTCGAGGTCGAGATGTGTGAAGGTGTGAGAGATGTGTGCAAAAGCGTCTCGATTCGCGGGTACCTGGAACCACTGCAGGAGAGGATCGAGAGAAGTACAGTTATAACTCCACGACATGTTGGACGGGGTAGTTGGCCATTTGTCCGTACCGGTACCAAGTGGCTTCTGGAACTCGAGAACAGTCGATGCTGGTGGGTTGTACTGAATCCATGTATATGGGTTGCAGACATTCGCACCCGTAGCATTGAGGGTAACATTCTGTATGTTGCCATTTCCATTGTGACACATCTCCATAAAGTAGTTGGATCCAGCTGGTAGACGTTTGTTGAGGTTGTTCATCCATGCCACGGTTGCGTCAAGATCGCCACGACGAAGTCTAAACACCTCAGTATTGGGCTGATATAGTGCAGTGGTCAGGTGTACATCATCAATCTGAGTGCTGAGATAGACGCGACGACGACCAGTGAACAAGCCTCGAGTGACCCAATTGATCCAGACATGCTGCATATAGTTGGATGTAGCTGACCAGTCGGTAGCGAAGCTGGTGAAGAAGACCATTTGCTCGCGCGTGCCAAATCGATTGACGACGGCCACGGAAGAATTGGTGCTGAAGGTGCCATCAGAAGAAGGACCAAGACCCATGACTTCCCAAGTGGTGGATGAGTTGGTGATTTGGGCGGGATAATGCCAAAGACCTTGTGAGCTGACGCTCTGGCCGACCTTGTAGTTTGCGGTCTCAATATCAGTCCCATTAGTAAAAGTCATGAGTTGCTCGATGCCAGTTCCGCAACATCCGCCGAGAGGTGCAGTGTCATAATCGCTGCCAGGATAAACATTCATTCTAACCATGCGGACGCCAAATGAAACTTGATAGTTGTAGATTTGGGTAAATTGGTCGGGTGTCAAAGCACTTGCCCAGCCGGCCGCGTATTGGTACGAGACCTCGCCGCTCAGTATGATAGCACCATAGTTACCAAAGGTGGCTGAAGAGTTGAGTTGAGGCAAAGCAGTGCCATTCTGAGGCACAGTCAAGACTTGGAAGGGTATTCCGTGCGCATTCAAACCAGATGTCGCAGAGTACTGATCGACAGAGTTTCTGACAAGAACCAGAACCGTACTTGCGACTTGCCGATTGCCAACTGGTGCGGTAGCGTTTGCTGTAGAGTTGCTGCCTGTATTTTGAGAGAAAACCACCGAGGCCGAAGCCAAGGCTGCTGCGAAAAAGCGCAATACCATCGCAAATATAGAATCGCTGAGAGGAACGAAAAACAGCAAGGAGGCTTACCTCGACAATGGAGACATTGCGATATACTTGTGAGATGTGCGAGTCCATGCTCGTCGCCGAATACGGTGAGAAGATTGAGCAGCAATCATGGCTCAACGCGAACACAGGACGCGCCGATACGTGTGAAAGACGCGATGATGCGAGTAAGACGTATACTAGAGTGCGATAAAGGCGGGCATTGATCGCATTGACAACTATCATCGACGCGCTGCTGCAGTCGACAACGAGGTGTCTGAAAGGATGTCTGAGAGAACAGGGGAAGTATGCAGTTTGGTGTCAGAAATCAGGCACATACTTCACATTCGCTTTGTCAGCGGCCCGCAATATTCCAGATTGGGTATAAACATCCGAGGCAGTATGCACTTTATCCTACTCCGAAACTCGATCACGATATTCAAGGTTACCTTCAACAATCGGGCTCGGTCAGGAGGACATCCATCGCTCCACACACACCTGCACGTATGCTAAAAGAGCTCAAGAAGAACCCAATCGTGCAAGCTTCGAGGTCATGGACGAGAATTCCTTTGCTTGACATTCTGTGTGGACCTGCTCCGCCGACCAGATCCAATTGATCTTGAGAGCAGAGATTATGAAGTCAATGGCTCTTCAACGAACCTTGTGAGTGGTAGTCCGGTAAGTACTGTTCTCGAATCATTCATCATTCAGTCTTGGGAGTTGGACCCAAGACTCCGTCACAGTCCAAGTTCCATACCCGAGCCCCGTCCATGGGTACGGAAAACAACAATTCTACAAAGCATCATGTCTGTTGGCCGCTTAGGCAGTTAAGGTAGAGTCTGTTTCTTTTTTATATACAATGACTTGTCATGCCCGAGAAGTCTACAGTCTTAGTCATTGGAGACACAGCGAAAGATCGGACAGCGCAAACGAGCGATAATCATCAACAGCATAGTCATGTTGTGTTCCATCGCATTGGCAGTGGGCTTGGGAGTCGGGCTCACCTACGCACAAGCACCACTCGCACAGGGCCTGACCAGTAGTTCGAGTTCGTCGTCTTCATCCTCGAACTATGTGACCACAGCCAAGGGAACCGTGGTATGGCAACCACCTGTCGGAAGCACATATCAGATCGTGCTGTCCAGCGCCGTCAAGATCTCGGATTCGGCAACATCGACCAACCCAAATGTCGACATTTTCGAAATCGACATGTTCGGCAACACCCCGACCACGATAACGAAGTTGCACAATCTGGGCAAGAAGGTCATCTGTTACTTCAGCGCAGGATCTTACGAGCCATATCGACCTGACGCGAACCAGTTCCAGCCATCGGATCTTGGTAACGGCATGGTGGGATGGCCGGATGAGAAGTGGATTGACATCAGCAGTACCAGTGTCAGATCGATCATGGCCGCCAGAATCCAGATGGCCGCCAGCAAGGGATGCGATGCTGTTGACCCTGACAACATGGATGGCTATGTAAGTCACTCGGACGTGATGGATTGGACCACACTGCTAATAGACATAGGACACAACTACCGGTTTCAATTTGACCCAGCAAGAGGCCATCAACTACATGGATTTCCTATCCTGCCAAGCAGCAAGTTACAACATGTCTATTGGGCTGAAGAACGCTGGAGAAATCATCCAAGGTGTCATGAATGTGGTACAGTTCTCCATTGCAGAGTCTTGTGTCCAGTACTCCGAATGCACCACCTACGACCCATTCATTCAGGCCGGCAAGCCTGTCTTCTCCATACAGTACCCTCCTGGGGCGCCGAGCATCCTGGCCGCCACACTATCTAACACTTGTGCTACGACTGGACCAGGGACGGGCAGCGCCAACTTCTCTACGGTATTGAAGAAGCAGAATCTGGATGGTTGGGTAGAGTACTGTGATGGATCTATAGGAAACACTCCGCTTGGAGTCGGAACCGGGAAGATTGATCTGTAGTATGGTTATTGAGGTCGAGAGCATACGCATGGATAGGTGATGGCGACTTGTAGAACCATCAATGAAGCAAATTATCTCATGATCGATTACCTCAATGTTTTGTCTGAACTGTGCTGTTGCCTTGCCGCTGTGACGCTGATCGTTCTGTTTCCCACTTCTGATTGAGCGACATATCGTACATGCATCTCCCATCTAACACAAGCCCTGAAGTCAAACTCAATCGGTCACTTGTCAAAGCAGCCTGAAATGGTACCTATAGCCCTGACAGAGTCACTGTTTCAAGCTTAGAAACCAGTCCACAGTACAGCCCTGCTTCGTGCAGATTTGCGATATCGGACGAGCAAGTTAGGGCTCAAACAATACTCTTGAAAGTGGTCCAGGTTCGATTTGAGTCACAGGCAATCGTCGATATTCCCAAAGGCCCACTCAGAAACTGTGTATGAGATTGCTTCTTTGTAGGATACAGTACGCCCCTCGTAGGCGGATATTGAGTTTGAGACACTAGGGAGCTGTGACCGAAGCTGTCGATGCACGCAATCCACACAACTACCTTCTGGAATGCATACACTTTGCAGCCTATTATCTCGATCGCAGCGGCCATGTTCACTGTTTCCGAGTGGCGCAGTCTTGAATAATGACAATTGTATTGGTACAAGGTAGCTACAATGTGATTGTTCTTGGATCTGCACTAACTCAAACAGCAATTGTCTGCCCGTGAACTTTGATCGCCTCACCAGGACCCATTCCATTATCGTCCTCCTCTTTGATAGCGGGACCAAACGCTCTCCGTTGGTTATCCGCCCAGCTCATACTGAAACGGGGAGCCCTGACTGTATCCGGACTGACTGGACTAGTGCCCGTCAGATACCTTTCCTCGTCGCTGACGTTGGACGAGAACGAGTATGCATGACCTCTCGACATCTTGCGCGCGTTGGACATAGACATCGACAATTTCCGGATGAATGTGCTTGTTGTCTTGTTGTTCATGAAGGAGTCAAAGTCCACGCCGTCCTCGAAGAGACCGGATGCGATGCTTGCTTTGCGGAGAGCGTTCGGGTCAGAGACGGACATGTTTGACATGCGGCGAAGTTTCTCGTAACCACCAGGATTGGACGATGCCCAGTTGAAGACGTCGCGGCACATGTCCTGAATGTCAAACTCGGCTCTCCAGTCTAGCTCTGTGGCGGCTTTGTCGGCGGAGGCAGTGACTGTTCCGAGGTCGCCGGGTCTTGGATCGCTGATCGTGAATGGAATGTCGGACCCGGCAGCGGTCGAGAACGCCTTGATGATTTCGAGTACGGAGTATCCTCTGCCTGTTCCTAGATTATAGACATTGTAGTTGGATGCTGGGTCGAGGCTGGAAGTGGTCATGTCCGTCTTCTCGGAAGGCTGAGATGTTGCTTTTCGCAGTGCAGCGAGATGGCCCTTGGCGAGATCCGAAACATGGATGTAGTCTCTGACACCGGTGCCGTCTGCGGTATCATAGCTCGATCCGAAAACATGGACTCGGCTCCGACGTCGCTCGTAAGCTTGCATGATGACTGGGACAATGTTGTTTGGTGTGCCTTTTGGATCTTCTCCGATCAATCCACTAGGGTGAGATCCGGTGGGGTTAAAGTATCGTAGTGAGGTAGCGTGGAACTCGGGATTGGCAAGGCAGTAGTCGTTGATGATCTCTTCCGACATCCACTTGGATCGTCCATAAGGATTGGTTAGAAGACCGCCACCATTTCCTTGTCCTGCGACCTGTACAGTCTCTTCCGTGATACCGGCCTCATGGCCCTTGCCGTAGACGACTGCACTGGAGGAGAAGACGAAGATGCCGACACCACCAGACTGCACGGCTTTGAGGAGATTGAGCAGACCCGTGATGTTAGTCTCATAGTAGTCCAGAGGCTTGCTCAGCGATTCTCCTACCGCCTTGAGAGCAGCAAAGTGAATGACTGACGAAATTCTGCCGTGACTTGCAGGTTGTAGCGCCAGAGGTGTGATCTGGGATCGTTTTGCTGGATCAATGCTATAATCCAGCATCGGGTAGGTCCGCTTGGCGGTCATCTGGGCAACATCGATAGGCATCCAGTTTGGCTCAAGTGTCGCTTGTTCATCCTGCCAGAAAGAGAAGACTTGGTTGAGTCTGTTTGCGTCCCTGATATCAACTTTGTGAAAGAATATTGGGGGCACCGGTCGAGCTCCGAGTTCTACTTTCTCGAATTCAGTTTTGGCTATCGCGTAAACTCGGCACAGAGACTCCAGATGACTGTTGCAGAGATTGTCGACCACAACGACGGCAAAACCGGCGGTGAGAAGCTCCAAGACCGTGTGGGAGCCGATGTAACCAGCACCTCCTGTTACTAGACACACCGGAAAGGATGCGATCGCGGCTCTAACTTGGTCTGCTTGTGGTCGGCTCTGCGTTTGCGACAGCGCTGAGGTACCATTCGTACCGATTGCGATAGGAACCATGATGTTGGCACGGGCAGATTGTATCGGACGTAAGAAATCTAACTGATGTGATGCCGGACAGCAGAGCGAGGGTTGAAGACTGGAAATGGAGAGAGATAATACTGACCGTGAACGTGCTACGCAGTACGCTTTCTGCAGAGCTCTCGGTACCTACCATATCGAGTCATCTAGCGTGCCGATGTATCCCATTCCGGCTAACGTCAAGTTAAGTCTGGAAGGCAGTTCTGCGCATATGGATCAGACGTCTGAACAACAGCCATCGGATCGAAGACAAAAACAAAGGACGTAGAAAGTGTATGCGGTTTGAATTGAAATCGGGCTAGAGTGTGGGGGCTGGCCAAGACGCAGCCGGCCGCTTCTCGCTTGGCACCGCTGTTGCGTCGAAGTCGCGCTCTCATCATCGCTGTCAGGCTGATATCTCCAAAAGACCTCACACTTTGCTATCCCATCCGTGCGTACGTGTCGCGATTTGTCCTCTCACCGTATGCAACACACTGTGCTTTTTGTAACGTCCTACCGATCTCCACAGTACAGAGCTTCCTGTCATGCTCACAGAATGGATGCATTGGCAACAGGCTCCTTGTCTCGCGTCTCGAGCCGGCACCGCGGCGATATGGTAACCAATACCACTTGACACTCGGCCCCTGCAGGCGGTGTTTGGGCCATGGAGCTGATGCTGTCTGATGCCGCAGGAACAGGTATGTTCATGTGCGAACACAACGACCGTCTTCGTTTCAAATCATACCAAGGTAACTATTCGATTTTGCGTCTATGGCAGTCGGAGCTTGATTTTTGTTGCATAACTTGAGTATTGATTCAGTCTTCTCGTCATGGCATCTTTCTTCCAGCCGGATGGACCGATATCATACGAGAATAATAGCACACGATTTGAGATCTATTACAATGCTCCTCTTGCACGGCATGACCTTAGAAGATACTGGTACCAGGACTTGGTGATATCCGTCGGCTGTGCCGCATTCGTTCTCGGGTGTGTACTCCTGGCCGTACCGAACTGCCAATCATACCGAAAATCAGGTCGGCGACCTTTCTACGCTCGCTTCATACATCGCAGCAAACACACATCACAGCCGACCACGGACCATCCACAAATCGACAAAGTACAAGCAAGATCGCGGGTAGCCACAAGACTTGAGACTGTCAAGACAATTGAAGTGTGTGAGCAGATCTCGTCTGCCAGCCCTCCGCGATGGCGATGCGACCTTCTCATAGTTCCACTGGCTCGACCTGTATCGCTCTTGATCGAAGCCCAAGAGCGGAGCGAAATCGGGTCGTCGGTCGGCATCAAGACACGTACCAACTCCTGGTCGCCGTCGACCATTGTCGCGCCCTTGGAGGAGCCCACGTCCCCAACAACTCCGAAGGAGCTCTTTACTGGTATACTTGATGCCAAACCTCCTGATTTCCCGGCAGCAGAACTCAGACAGGGGAGTGTGACACTTGAGTCAGCTGTCAAATCCGACCTCCGCTATGGGTCATTTAGTCTTGAGGCAGATGCTCCCAAATCTACCACAACATTGGATGCCAAAGTCGAGGCGAAGCTTGCGTATCTCCGAGACTTGAGCGTCCGTCAAAACATGGACGGATTGGTGCTGGAGTTGAAGTCTACCAATGACGCCGTTACCCTTCGCTTGGTATTGAAGAGGCTTCAGTACGATGGCATACCAGTCTTACTCCTCGCGGATCCAGATCTACCCGTGCTAGATGATATCGATTTGGGCTTGACAAATGGGATCATCCTTAAGAATGCGGGCGTCTTGTCAACCGGCGAGCGCAGAGACTTCTTCCGAGCAGATCGTGTACGGGATCTGGCGGCACGCAGCAAGAGGCAGCGACAATCCCGGTCCGACTTTCTGTTCGCTTTCTTGGAAATGTATGACACCCCGCCATCAGCGGCAACACTCAGGCGGGCATACAAGCTCGCGGACTTTTTTGGTGCTATCATCACGCCCAGGCCCCGTTGCGTTGATGCTGAATCGCCCCCTGTAACCCAGATGTGTTTGAGCGGGTTCGACTGGCTGAAGAAAACCGACATTGTCTGGTTGCAGAAGCAATGGAAAGAGGCTTCTCTCGGATCGAATCACACTGTCAGCAATGCTCATGGTACAGTCAGTTTGGCTTTTGACAAGTTAGATACTATCCTCCCAGGCTCGAGCCATCTTCTAGCTTCACACCCCTTACCGCTTGAATTACAAGCTATGAGACGAGAACCTTACACACAATCGAAGACGCCAGATTGCAGACTTCCACAGAACAGTTCAGGCAGCATTTGGAACTCTACAATATCTGGAGATCAGGTTTGTCCTGTCGGATGTTTCGCGCTAAGGGACACCATCTTCTATCAAGAGTACTATGAAATTGTTAAGAATCAACGACATCTGAAAGAGCTTGGTATGCTGCATTCCTGCAGTGCTGGAGAACTTCTCAACATCTCATCATCGATCAAAAAGCTCTCCGGGCGCACCGCATACGAGTCATTTGTCACTGAATTGTGCACCGGTCTTCAAGAGGGCAGAGTTCAGGTACACCGAGGGTTAGACAGCGGCTTTACGCTGCCCGATGACAGAGGCCATGCTTGGGGCGTTTGCGATGTGGTGGATTCAGCTGAAAGGTCCATCATCAACATTTACCTGTCGCAGAAGAACGTCAAGCACTCTGCGACTATCTGGCATCTGTTTCTGTCGACACAAGGCGTTCCTCGTGAGAAGAGATTTGAAGAGGAGCTTCTGTTCATGTCATCTGACGAGGCCTTTACGTTACCTTTAAGTCTTAGGAAAGAACTCGAATCGGACACCGAAACAGAATTACTCTGTCTTCTTCGACGGTTATCCACGCAATCTTCCAAGTCTGCTCTGGAACACGGGCTGTGTGCACTTGCTCGACAGATTCTGCTTTCAGAGACAACCAAGACTGCCTGGTCACAATTGACTTCGCGTGCTTGCATTGATGATTCAATTCCGGTAGAGGGTTTACTCAGTATGCGGCTTGAATTCTTCACTCGACAAGGCGCTGAGCAGCTGCCGCTGTTGACAAACTTGATTGATTTTTATGATCGAGCAGAACATGCCATCGAACAAGCTCTTTTTTGGTCGGACAGGAAACGTCTCGACAAGATCTCTACTGTTCTGATCGAAGCGTATGCTGCATCAACCCCAGAACGACCTGTCGATTACACAGTCGATCTTTGTGCATTGATATTCTTCTGTATCATCAAGCGAGCCGCTTTCGAGGACATCTATCTCGAAACCACCGATCGATGTCCGCTGTTCCTCTCTCAACACGATCAAGCTGGTGTTTTCTCGGAACTGTGGGTGCTCGGATCACAGTGCGAAATCTACTTTGGCATTCTTCCTCGAGCTCTTGGCGAGGTCATCTACAATCGATATCGCAAGTTCCTCGAAGCACATCCTCCGCCTCTGAGCTCGTGGGATGGTAAGAATGTTTTTAGTGCATACTCGACTTCTGAACCCAAGATACGCATAGAGGGACATACGAATATGACAGGATCAGGCTCACCGGCGGAACTTCCAGGAGCAGACCCTGGGTACCGCCTCAACGACCCCAAGTCGAGAATGAGCCTCAAAGAGGCTTCTCATAAATATGGCGCACTCTCTATATTCTGTTTTCCTGCAATCATCGACGTAGTGTTGCTTACCTTTCTCGGTCGAGGACTCTATTTGACGGCTTTCATGGACCCTGAAGTCCGAACCATGGCCAACTATGCGATTCTGGCTGCATTGATCATGACCGGAGGTGTCACTGGATGGGTCGGGAGCACTGGCGGATTCTACCTGTTCAGCTATGCTTTTGACAACCTCACACATTTCATGGTTCAAAGATTTAGCGCTGCCTTTGTACTGACCAGTGTAGTTGCCTTTTGCGGTGGCTTTGCCTTCAGTCAACAGTACTCTTGGTACGCTGGCTTCATCTTTGTCATGTATCTCTTCGCACTGACAACGTTCCTCAACCTACTCGGAGTATTTGCGACAATGCATCGAGCCGGTTCGCCCCTGACATCTGGACGTGTTGCGATGTGGCGCTGCATCCCGATCTTACTCATTTCGCCCATCGTATCGACCTTTTTCGTCGGCTCGGATACGCTTATCTATCTGTTGGTCATCTACGCATTCGTGCTTGCACTTTTGGTGACATTCAGAAACTTGTGTCACGAGTGGACAACTTGGTACGACAAGGTTCCTGCTATCAAAGAAAAGGATTTGTTCGTTTGGTATAAGCAGAGACTGGTACAGAGCGGCTCGGAAAAGACTGAGGAGTCAGCTAGCACGACGGCTTTGGCGAGAGAAGCGCTCCAATTAGAGGTCTCCAGATTCGTCGAACCAAGATGGTGGAGATTCTGGGACCGGAAACCACAAGATCGTTTCGTTGCCAAGATGGCTATCGGTCACAAATTTGCTTTGTGGCTTCTCGACAAGGAAGCCCCTGGTGCTGCTTTACCAGAAACATATACGACCACCTGGTTCGTACAGTTAGAATTGGCGCTCGCAAATCAAAAGCAGCTAGTCCGTGGCTTAAAAGATCACAGCCAATTTATTCTCTTCCGATATTCCAAATACGACATCGGGCAGAATGTTGGTCTTTTCTTGGCCGCTTTGATGGATCGATGGGTCGATATTGTCATGAGCGCGAAATTGCCTGGCAACGACCGGTACACGAACCCTCGAGCAAGGTATAGTGTCTGTTTCGGGTTGCTGTACTTTCTCATGGGAGCCGTAGCCGTCGACTCGGTACTACAGAGACACTGGGCCGCCGCTTCCAGCATGTCTGCCACTAGAATGGCAAGTCTCAACAATTACAAGCAGGTCCTCAGCCATCAGAATCGGCAAAGAAAGCGAGAGATGCGACATGCAATGGGCGAGTTCTTCACTCTACTGCTTCTTATCTTCGGCTTTTGTACGATCCTCGAGTGGTTTCTGGTTGATGATCCCACCAATGTCATCTTGTATTTTTGCTACGTTCTCGGGTACACTGGAGTCCTCCTGTTTCAGTTCAACCGGCCTTTTACGAAGAACATACGATGGCACGTTTTAACAATTTTCATCTCCAGCATCGTCGCTTTTGTTGTTGGCTGCATTCTCCGAGCGGTCCCAGCTACAGTGGGATTCCGCGATGACTTTGTCATAGCCCTCGACATCGCTGCCGTGCCATCTGCTATAGGTACTTTCCTGCTCACTGGATATTTCGAGTTTCCAAGCAAGACACTGGTGTGGCCAAAGTTTTCCAGATCGGAACGCTCAATGAGTGAAGCGGAGAGGGCAATGAGTGAAGCCGAGAGGGCACTCATTAGTGCGGCGCCCTCAGGAGTTGTGACTCCGCGTCCCCCACGATTCGATGATCTGGATACAGATAACTCGAATTTGACCTCTGCGTCCATGGGTCTGCTCAAAGACCTCTGTTTGGGTGTGAACGTGAATCAGAGGTGGACCGACCTACCAGAAGACGTTCGGCAGTGGATATATAACCGCGTTCTGGGACAGGATGCGAAAGTCTCTCCATCTGCTTTGATTTGGCTGGTGAACGAGGGCATAAATCTCCGTCACAACTCTGAGCGCTTGGAGAGGAGGACTCTGATCATCCAAGACATGCTTCGCGAATCTAGAACCAGAGATGAAGCTTCTCATACTAGGAGAAACAGTTCAAAAGCAGACACAGCAGACCTTAGCCTGGTGATACCACAACCGAAAGCCAGGAAGAATCTGCTGACCAGGTTGCTGATCTGGATTGTTCGGACGACGTATTCGATTGTGAAGTGGATAGCTTTACTCTCCGGTGGTGCACCGGACTGCGGCAGAGAGCTTTGGTTTGCTTTGAGGCTCCAACCGCTCCATACCTTTGCTTTGCGAGTTCTACTTGTGATCTGGAAGCTGTGCTGGTGGATCCAGCATTTCTGGGCATATGTCTTCCTTGTCGTTGGATCGAAGCGTATCGAGCCTTTGGTAAATCAGATACAATTTGGAGGCACCCGGAAGCTTTCACAGGTGACAATCATTTGTGAAATGCCAGCAGCCACGATCTCCGGCATATTCGGTCGCGATGGTGAGAACAATCTATCGATCACAAGCTATGCGGGACACCATACGGAGACGCCGCAGGACAAGAAGTATCTCGCCAAGGCTTACTACGATAAAAAGTATCGTCTGCGGCGTCGTGTTGTAATAGCAGAAGGAGGCAGGCTTGTCACTGCAGAGTACCACTATGCTGATGAAACTTCGAGATGGCCAGCGTCAAAGACTGTGTTTGATGAGAACAGGGAGTCCATCTGTCACTATGACAAATACGGACGGATTCTTAAAGGCAAAGTAAACCGTGCCGGCAAACAGTACAACTTCCAGTATCGGTACAGGAAACGCCCCAAGGGCAATTCTGATGTTTTGCAAGCTTCTTACCAAGATGTCGCGGACTCGTCCAGCTTCTCTTTAGACATTTTCTACTGCATCAAGCCTCGCGACAAGCTCAACAATGTCCAGTTCTGGGTCCCTTCGGAAAAGCTACAACGGATTATTTGCACAATTGACAAGCGAGTGTACGAGATGACGTGGACATATAAACATGCTCGTCATCCGGACATCGAGACGGTTGTTCTGGGACCGGATGGAGAGAAGACGCCTACAGTAGCGCCGTCGCCGCTTATGGAAGCCGCGAACCTCTCACTCAAAAGACCTAGCAACAATGCATTCGACGAAGAGGATTTGCTCATCTATCATCGAGTGAGTTGGCTGAAGAAGGTAGGACATGCAAGCACAAGGGGTCGTTCGGAGGTTGTGGAAAAGATGGATCGTTGGTCTCTGTCACAATCTTTCATGCTTAGCAGGAATAAGACTGTTTACCGAAAGCTGACAACTTCGGTCCTCAGAACTTCTTTGTGGAAAGCATGGGAGCAAGGTCCATTCTTGAGCGCAGTGTCTGCTTGTCTATTGGATGAGATGATCCTTCGCAGAGAGAATTTGCTTCAACGATATTGGCGACTCAGAGATGCTGGCAGGCTGAAAGAAGCTGCAGATGAGCTTGACGAAAATTTGGAACAGATTGTATCTGCCATCGAGCCATCTGTCGAGGCTTCGCAAAAGTGTCCACTGTTGATCAAAGCATCTGATCTCTTTTCGATGGGTCTGGGTAAAGATGCAACTCAACTTACTGCACGACTGGAAGATGCGTACAATGACTCAGCCAAACAGACTTCGGTCATTTTCTCCGACAACGGGTGTTGGCCAGACAATCCAGGTGGAGTTTCTAATTGTCGGAGGGATCTTATCAACGGACACACCACGATTCGAGGTCATTGCCTCGCAGAATCGGCTAATGACTTTGGTATCCCCAGATATCAGATCGAGCAGAATGTGAATTCCCTGAAGATTCTGCCTCTCTGGGGTCTTGATGGAAAAACGCCCTACCATGGACTGCTCGATAATTTGCTGCAGACGCAGATCGACGAACATATTGAGCAGACAAGGGTTAAGGAAGACATCCAAGAGATCTTTGTGCCCTTGCTGAGAGTATTCGTCAAGGGTGCGAGGTCGCGCAGATACACCAGAGACGATATCGCCATGTACAGTAACGTCATTCTCCGCATGAACGGCTTCTTTGAGCGGTGCGATTTCAACAAGACCTGGGCGAACGAGCTGGTATGGGAAGCATGGATGGAAGCGTGGCTTGTTGAGTATGACGACCCAAACGTTTCCAGTCCTGCAAATCTTCTCGAGATCGAACGACCGTCGATGAACGACTTTCGGGACGCTTTGAACTTGTACATCTGCTACTTCTTCATCTATTCAGTCGAGGTACCCGGAAAGTGTCCGACGGTGTACCAGACGACTCATCACGGTATCAGCAGTCTCTATGGTGTACTTCTGAAATACCGGAGACAGACGACTTGGGGCATCTGGGACCATGCAATTTTGTGGAGGGAGACTTGCCTCAACATCAGTCCGGCGCAGTGTCTGCTGCCAATCCCGGTGCAAGCGATGCTGTTGGCAGGAGTGAAGCTCGCCTGTCACGTTGCTTATACTCACACCGACATTGTTCTGCCATGCACGTCGGTCTTCAACCCGGACTGGGAGCAGGATCTCGGAACAGACCAGGGCCTGCGCGGAAGCAAGAAGCTATTCGCTCGCAAGATCGACCCTATTGTCAACGGTATTGGTAACATGGACGCTTTTCAGCCGGTGAAAGAAGTCCGCAGTAAGTTACCGACGACGGTCATGCTTTCAAGCGTGCAATTCATCAAAGATGTCAAGACAGCGGTGCTAGCAGCAGACGTCATCATCAACAAATTCGGTTTCACCGATTACCGTCTACTCGTATACGGAGCACAAGACCGTCAGCCAAGCTACGCCCTCGAGACAACAACCCTGATCAACGCGCGGAACATGGCCGGCAAAGTCGTCCTCGCCGGTTTCGGCTCGCCAAAAGAAGTCCTCAAAGACGCCTGGCTGTTCATGAACTCGTCCCTCTCGGAAGGTCTACCCCTTGCGATCGGCGAAGCAGCGCTCTCCGGCATTCCAATCGTCGCAACCGAAGTCGGTGCAACGGCCCTCGTGCTCACCGACCCCGACGATCCCTCGAAACGCTACGGCGAGGTCGTGCCCCCCAACGACCCCGAAGCGCTCGCCCGCGCCCAGCTCAGCATCCTCGCCATGCTCGGCCCGTGGGCACAATACACCCGCGACGACCCCCCTCCGCCTGCACTGCCCGACACGTTCTCCGCGCTCGACGTGGAGTGGATCACGAAGCGCATGTACGACAAGACCGCCGACCGTCAAGCACTAGGTCTCAAGCTGCGCGATGTCGTCCTGCGCAGCTTTCACGGTAGTCGCTACCTGCGCGAGCACGAGCAGATGTACTGGATACAGCGCAAGTGGGCGGAGTCGCGGCGCGCTTTCGAGGGACCTGTGCCCAGAAGCGTTAATTCTTATTTCGGGGACAAGACGGTTTTCACGTATGATCGCGAGACGGATGTCAAGCATGGGACCAGGCCTAGGTGGCAGACTTTTGATCCTGAGGAGGTGCGGCTCGAGAGGAAAGTTGATGGTCAGGAGAAGGCGGGGGCCGTGGTGTGAAAGTTTCAAGACTGTGAAGGGATGAATTATCTGGAGTTTCAGGCGCGGGTGGGGTTTGCTGTAGTTAAGAGAATGAAGGTTCAAGTGAAATAACTTTTTGTCCTCTCTGAGCTTCTACACTGCAAGTTGTATCAACCCTAACCATCTTATGTCTGGATGACACAAAGCTTGCCGGATAGTACTGATCAATTCTTGTGGACCTCCTCTGAAGCAATTTTGGTACCAGCAGTGAAGGAAAATGCTCTATAATCAAAGTCGCTACCTATGAAACTCCAGCGCTATGCCTTATTGCCTACCATGCCCTCCTTGTACCAGGATGAATGAAACAATGCGACTCATGCTATCCAAATGAGAATAATCACAATACCTCCTGCGGTACCGCTGACCTGACATATACAAACAACATCCTCTTGGTCTGACGAGGAAGCGCTTCAATAGGGAGGATATCCCCGGACTTGGCAACGATATAACAATATCAGCAAACCGGTTGGACGTTCAACGTGATCAGAAACCCTAGCCCTGACTAGTCATGCGCCTCCGCCTCGCACTCGCCAACGAGCTCCCTGGAGGAGTACCAGCAGTGTTAGTTTGTCCGCTTGCGTTAGAGTGACCATTGACTCTGGTTCGATGAGTCAGGTTCTCCGTCCTCAAAGGAGCCAAGCTCAACCTTTTACCCTCGCTGTCGGTTCTTTCGTAACCCTTCTCCCTCACTGCGGAGGCAGTGGCGCCGGTTCGTGTTCTAGGCAGGCGACTCTTGCTCGGTCCACCTGTGCCTAGAGCAGGAGAATTGGCGTGAACGCTGCTCGCGAAGCTGGAGTTCGTTGGCGAGACTACTCCGGAAGCAGCGAATGCCATTTCTTCATCTCGACTCACGGGTCGGTATGGTGAGGAATTGGCGACGGTTCTGAGAGCTCTTGTAGACGGAAGGTCGGACAGTTCGAAGTAGCCGCCAGGTCGTGACGGCCCGATGCCTAGGCCAGTGCGCTCTGACGAAGGGGTAGGTGGTAAAGACGAGCCCGACATGAGTGTCGATGTCACAGTACTAGATGACGATCGACGGAGAACACGTCGGGCTCCATCCATAGACCGTCGAGCATTCACCTCTGCTGTCTTGATCAGATCGCCAGCCAACTCACGAACAAGAATGGCTTGATCGTGCTTGGCAAGGTCGCTGACCGCTGCGTACAGACCATGTGTACGCAGCAACGCACCATCCTCGTCGGATGCGTCACAGATCGAACGAATGATACGCAGGAGGTTCAGACGTACAAGAGCCTTCTTAGACTGGAGTTTGCTTGCCGTGCGGGCGAAAAGGTCTGGATGGGCCAAAGATGACGCGACCGGCGGGGAGAGACGGAGCAGTTTCTGTAGAGGCTCGAGCAGGTTCTCGAAGCTGTCGGCCTTGCTATGAACGAAACAGTCGACAATTCCGCTGCTGAAATTGACGTTCGACAACAGATGCTCCTCGACTTTGGCAGTCTCTTCTTGCAGCCTGGCATATGTTAGAAAGAAATTCAAGAACTACAATGGTAGCAGGACTCACCAAATGAAGATTGCGTCAAGAGCAGTGACCTGCCAGTACTGATCTGCTAGTAGCGATATATAGAACTGTAGTCCTTTGTTCTGCCAGAGAATCTTGCGCCCGACTTTACCAGAATGAGCCATATCACACAGAATTGGCAGGGCGAACTCCTTGAGCGGCCTGTCTGTCTTGACAATCCTCTGCAGCAGCGGAATAACGCCGTTGAGCGCAGCATCTTCCTGTCTCTCCTTACTGAGCCTGCAGAGATTGTACATGATATTGAGGACCTGGTTCGAGATCTCCCGAAAGTGTGGTGAAGAGATGTTGGCCTTGAGCAAGTCGGTCAAAACCTCGATAGCATTCGAGTTCTGCAGAGCATCCAGCGTCGTCGCCAGCATGGACAGATTCTTGATGAACTTGAGCATGGTGATCTGATGATTGGGCGACATGCGTCTAAGATCCTTGAGCACCGTCTTGAGTACCATGCGGTCGGCAATGATCTCTTTGACGTGGTTCTCTGCTTGGGAAAAAAGCACAAAAATATTGACTATGCGTCCTTCTATGAGCTCAGCCAACTCGCCTTCTTCATCAAGCACTCGGTTCAGAACCAAAGAAAGTGGATAGAGAACAGCACTGCGAGAGAAGATGCGACAGAAATCGTTCTTCGGAGTCGGACCTTGCAGTTCAAAAACGTTCCAGACGCCATTGACACCAATCAGGACAAGGTCTTTTTCTGCTTCGTAATCTTCTTCCAAAAACTCGACCAACACGTTGAGACCACCACAGCTGACGAACATTTGCAGTGTAAGGGTGCTGGTCTGATACATTTGGCGGACGAAAGCTGCAGCCTCGAGTCGAATGTCGCTACTGTACCGTTTCTGGGCGAATCTCGTAACGATTGGAATACCTCCCACAAAGCAAAGATTTTCCTGAGTTTCAACATTGTCCAAAAGAAGCATGTTGACGATCTTAAGCAGTCTAAGGATGATAGGGGGTCGATTGCAAGTTTCCAAAATTTCGAGAATTGGTAGCATGCCGTGAGCTGATATGATGACGGACTTGACATCGGGAGATTCGTATAGGACCTGCATCAACTGATCAACAATTTCAGCCAACTCGTCCTCGGGTTGGTTCATCTTCAATGAGCTGACGAGTCCTTCGACAAGGGTACACAGCCGGGCATGCTTGTCGCGAGCTACGTTAGTCTCCAAATCCATGGCATCGAAACTCTCTTCCAGCTCCGCAAATGGGTCGTCATCCTCTTCTTCCTCCACTAGCCACGAGTTGGCAGACAATTTCGAGTTGAGCATCATCAATGTACCGCGTTCTGAGCCGCTCTCACTTTCCGGCTGGGGATGTGGCGGTCCGCCTCCATTCGAAAAGATATCCGAGAAATCCTTGTCTTCCTCCTTTTCAGCATACTTCTGGATCTCGAAAGAAGACCTAGTTCTTCGCATTGCTGCTGCGTCTTGTACTTGTGGCGATGTTCGTCGCATTGTTCCGGACGCACGCGAAGCTGAGCGTGGAAGTGCTTGAAGATCGGAAGGATGAAACAGGCGTGGAGAAAATGATTCTTCTTTCTGAGCTTGCAGTGAAGCGACCTTTCTTTGAAAAGCCAAGTCATCCGCTGCGATCAAGTCCGAATAGTCTTCGAAGGAGCGTTCACGATACAGATGGGGTTGGCGTGCCTGTATAGGAGGTGGACCGCTTTGAAGCGGTGTTGGTTTCTTCTGTGTCGGTCGAAGGATCTGAGTTTTGGGCAGCGAGTCCTTTGAGAACGTCGTCCGTTGGTCAGTTGGTGAAGGCTTCCGAGCGGTCTCACCTTTCAGTTCTTGTCTGATGTCTGTTGTCTTTGCTGATCGAGGGAAAAACGGTCGTACTGTCTGCAGAGTGTCGCCCGGAGCCAGCTCCAAAGGACTCTTAACAGTCAAATCTCCCTCGAAATTGTCATCCCAATTGTCGCTTTCATTGACCGATTCGAAAGTAGCATAGGCTTTGAGCTTTTCTGACGACAGCATACCAGCAAAGTGATCCTGAGGCTTGAGGTGTGGCAGATGAAGGTTTGTCGTGCTGGGAGGGGTCGCGAAGTCGTCATCCCAATTGTCATTCGAGTGGTCTTCTGGAGATTGATATTGCTTTGTTGTGTCATTGTTGCGCTTGTGCATGTCAAGACCACCTTTTACAGGGGCAGGTGTCTGAAGATGTGAAGCGGCATCAGTATGACCAGGCGGTGCAGGGCTGAGTGAGAGTGGCCGACCAGGTCGTCTCAGGGTGTTCTCAGGAGATTTGAGCGCTTCGTTCCACTCCTGAACACTCTTGATGGCCTCGTCGTACTTTGTCGGCTTAGACACGGGCCGATCTGATCTCCGAGCACTAACGATCCAGGGGTGTTTGAGAAGCTTTTTAGCAGAGACACGCAAGTTTGGATCCTTCTGGAAGCATTGCATCAGGAAGTCTCTGACAGCAGGAGAAGCACCTTCTGGTAGTGGAGGATGATCGTCGTTGACAATGCGGAACAGTGCTGGCATTGGAGCCAGCTTATGATACGGAGGCTTGCCGTCCAAAAGCTCAATAACAGTACATCCCAAACTCCAGATGTCCGAGGCAGTCGTCGCACCAGCAAGTTCAATCACTTCGGGAGCCATCCAGTACGGAGTACCAACAACGCTGCTCTCATGTAGACCTTCTTTCCTGGTAGCGACACCGAAATCGGCAAGCTTGACCAATCCCTCTTTTGTCGTGAGAATGTTGGCACCCTTGATATCTCTGTGTATGACACCCTGCTCGTGTAGATAGAAGAGACCGTGCAAGACCTGAGACATGTATAGAGCAACCAAGTTCTCAGGAAACTTTCCAAAGTTCTTGCAGATAGAGTGTAGCGATCCGTTTTCACAGTACTCAAGGATGATGTAGAGATTGTCTGGCGATTTGACGAAGCCATGATACTTGACGATGTTCGGATGGTGAAGGTTCTTCAAAAGATCGATTTCGAGTTGCAATGAAGTGTCGACACCCTTAGGAAGTTCTGCCAGTCTAATCGCCTTGATAGCAACTGTTTCTCCAGTGCCCCAATTGAGCGCTCGATATACACTTCCAAATGCACCCTTCCCAAGACAATCTCCAAGCTGGTAGTCTTTCAGGCCTGCGACTTCTCCAGCAGCTCGTTGCGCGGCTCCATCCTTGCTTGGTGGCTTCTCCCGACCGGGTTCTACAGTTTGCTTCGCCGGTCTCTGGCCAGCTCTTTGACCATCTCGCGAGGAGCTCGCTTTCTGCATACCAGCCCCCGCGGCTCTGCCTCCGCTATTACCTGACTCGGGTGTCCCATTGCCTCTCCTGCCGGTATCATTGGGTCTGCCAGATGCCATAGAGGAGGATGGGCGAGAGGTCACCGCTGGCATGTTGACGGTGGATGTCCCGAGTTATGCGGAGAAGAAGGAGGGTAGGGTGGTTTAGACGTCGAATTGTAACACGATCTCATGCCCGGATACGTCACGCAGGTCGCCTGAATTGTCTAGAGAGTAGCCTGCGTTTGGTCGTGGCCGCAATGTCAAGCGGTATGCAAGTTAGCGGATTAAGGAGGTGTGACTTGGTTACACACAACGTCGGCAGCCATTGAGCCGGACAGTACCCGTCGCGTATGTGGTACGATGGCAGAAGTGTTTCGCAATCAACAAGAGTCGTGTATGAGCCCAAAAACAAAAGTGCGATTCATAACTGCTGCAGATGTTTCAGCTGGTGGTCTAGGCGAGCGTGTTCGGAGATCAGACGGCGTCTGAGTTGGACCCCGCAGATTAGGAGAGCAATCAACGCGACCAACAACCGAAGGAATGCTGTCTGACTCTGAAACACCTCGCGACCAGGAAAGGCTGATGTGCAGACGCTACCTGTAGATCCCGGATATCAGGTTGTTTTTGCTGCACAAATGGAGTTCTACGGACAAAGTGAGAAGAAATCTGATTGAGATTTGGTGATGCTTCTTGTATCGCCGCTTTTGACTTTCTATCGATAACACTATACTTCTATAGCGTCAATGCCTTTTGTGCCATTTGCAGCGCTCCGTCAAAGGTCTTGTTACCTCCGATGAAGCCGCCAGCATGGATGAAAATACCACCCGGAATACCAGAGACCTTGGAGAGCTCCTCATCCCTGACGCCCTTCCACGCGTCTGGCAGATCCTTTCGGTTCTCAAAGCTTCCAGCTTCCCTGCTAACGGCACGAATGCGCCACTTGCTGTCAGCTTCGCCATTCTCGGCAAAAAGCACATATAGGACCTTTCCTTCCTCGTTGTTCTCCTTTTCCAAGGCGTAAAGGTGGTCGGACCATGGAACACCTTCTGGCTTCCATGGAACTACCATAATCCTTCCCTCTGAGTCGTACTTGAAGCGATCCGAGAATGCCTGCTTGACAACAGTCCTCGCGGGCAACCAAGCATGGAACTTGTCCATGAGCTCGCTGAGGAACTGCTCACCAACAAAGTGACTAGCCTTCAAGAAACGATCGTCCTCTTCGGCTTGCTTCTGCTCTGGGCTTTGGGTGGAAGGTACGCCCACGTTCATGGCAGAGACACCACCTTCAGTGCTGAGATTGTTGGCTGATACTGAATCCTTTGCCAGAGCCATGGGCGATGGGTGCGAGTAGTTAAAGCGGTTTACGACGCTGCCGATGCTGAAGCCCTTGTCACTGAACTTCTTCTCCAATCCAGCCTTGCGCACAGCGCTTGGGTCGTACATTGAGATACCGTTGTCGTTGGCATCGAAAGCTTCGACAAAGTCGTCGTAGAGCTTCTCGTAAAGCAGATTGAGATCAGGCGAGTCCATTGACATTCCAGTGCAGTGTGCAATGATGGCTTTTCCGTAGTGCATATAGACCAAACCGGCAGACGACAGCTTGGTCGAGTGAGCAGGGAAGTTGGTGTTGAATTCCCTCTGGTGGTGATCGTAGCGCTTCGCCGAGTCATCGTAGACACCACCGACATCAACCACAGTGTGGCAAGTGTTGAGTGTCTCTGGGTCTCTTGTTCTCACAAGAGTGCTGTTACTGTAGTCGGGAAGAAGACGAAGGAAGTAGACAGCCAATGCCTCATCTGCGTGGAAGTGTCCACTGTGCGTTCCAATGAGTGGTCCAGACATTTTCATTCGTTTAGCAGTCTGCATGAATCGGATGGAAGTGCGCCGCTGGGCGAAGAGGGTGCGAGAGAATATGATTGGCGGTAATCGATAGGTCCGAGGGCACAGGAACGTCTTTCTGTCTGTTGGAGTATGTGGTCGGTTATCAAACGCAATCCAAGTATGATAGTTGATGGTGATATCGCGAGGACAGGAGCTCGGTTTGTCAACTCCTCAGGCAGCCAAGCCAAAATTGTGAATTCTGATGAAGTGGACCCTGGAACGACGCGCCACGACACGTTGGCTCAGCGCGTCCGTGTCGTGGCGGTGCAAGCCCCACACCGATGTGAGCCACAGCCACAGCCCACAAAGTGCAACGAAGCTAAGAAAGGAACCTTGGAAAGCATGTGACGCAAATTGGAATCTGCAGGCGCATTGGACTTGTTGGACTTGCAACTTGTTCCGCCAGCCAGTCCTTCTTCGTGGTGCTCCAAGTTCTAGATCCTCTACAACTTCCAACATCCATCGTCGAAACTTGACACTTCTTCTATCTGTTCACATCGTCAGACACAATTGTCGATATTTCCCTTCTTGCGACGAGTCTTACGCTCCAAACTACCGTTTTTGGTTCCACAAAACGCTCAATCTTGGTTAAACAATACTCGCAGAGAGCACGCGACAGACTACCACACTCGAATCCAGCCCGCTGACCAGCGACCACTACCGCCGCCATAGTAGTCATGTACGGAGCACAGCAGTTGTGTCAATAGATACGGGTGCCATACCATCAACGTCGTTCACCGGTCTTACCGCCCCAAGTTCAGCGCCTGCGTCATTGTTGATCTCTCTCTCGGGCAAGTCAGGTTCACATTCGACTGTCCATTGCTCAGATCGCTCTGAGCCCACGCCCTGATAATGGTGTGGTGGTTTCTTCGCACACTATCGGCGGGCCTTTTCCTGTTCGGGATCATCTTCTCAATACCGCTGGCATTTGACGTTGGAGGCCGGACCTGCGGACTTGCGTTCTCGCTTGCCCTAGCTACCTTTTACTTCCTCTACTCGTTTCTCAGACTCGTCACTCCGGAGCAATCAAGAGTTCTGAAAACATTGGTCGGGCTCGTCGCAACAATCCAATGGCTGGTCATCCCAACCCTTCTCATCTGGAGTCTCAACAAGTTCTCTGTCGACTCTGGTGATACGTGGGTTGAGCAAACATTTGGACATACCAGAACGAAATGGCAGTCTCCTCAGGAGTGGTTCTTTGGAAGAGATGGACTTTTGGAGGTCGTAACGATAGGTTCCTGGGACAAATTACTGCGGTGGTCCACACCTGTATTCCAGCTCAGCGAAGGCTTTTGCAGCTTGTTGCTCATCCAGGCGGTCGGACAAGTCACAAAATATCTTGTGAACCAAGACAGCGGTGATGCATGGATGGTACGTTGTGTTCCCGAGAGACCCCTTATTACGCTACTGACAGTGGTACAGATTGGACTGCTTGTAGGGTCTGCTTCGGGCATTTCGACTTCACTTTACTTCTTGTGGAGAATAACAACGTTCCCTGACATTGACAACATCGACGCCATTCTGATCGGAGTTGCCATCACTTGCGCATTCTTCCTCGGTGCCTGGGGCATTGGAAGCGGCAGAGGCAATCCAGCCGAGAGTGCTTTGCTTGTAAGTCAGAACTCATCTTGCAAATTTCCCCAGACTAATCATTTCGCAGTTTGCATATGTCACCCTCTGCATATACCAGATCTTCACCGACTACCAACCCTCTGCAGGATCTGTCGCAGCAGCAGCACCACCCCTCGAACCAAATTTCCCTCCTTTTCCACCAATTATCATGGCATCTTACTCTACGTTGATCCACGCTCTATCGACCTTACCATCAACGATACATACGGCCTTTAACTTTTTGATGGCTGCAATAATGACCATAACACCGTCAGTCCTGATATCTCTGGCATACAGATTGTTCGCCATGTACGCTGCAGCGCGCATTATCCCTGCAGTACGCGACTCGGGCTCTCGTGCTCTCTCCCAAGAGCCATCCTTGGATGACAGCGATGGTGTTGGTCGATTCATGGGCTTGCTCAGCTACTTCAGCCCTAGTATCCTCATTGCAGTATACACCAGTCTTCTCATGCAGCATTTTGCAAGCAACTCTACGGATCACTCCGGCGAATGGTGGACAAGCCAGGGTGGGGATGTAGGGAGCAACGTTTGGCGATGGATCAATCTGGCTGGAACCATGATTCTCTATGCCGTCGAGCTTTACCTGGGCAAAGACCATGACGATACGACTTTGACGAGCCACTGGAAGATCGATTGAAGGCCTTTAAGAACAGCACGATACACGAGCCGGCTTCGAGTTGGTATCGGAAAGTGAGCTGTCGACTCACTCCATACACTGGGTACCAACCTACATTGGCTCCCGACAAAAGCGCACTAATGCTGGCTAGAATAGGCCAGGAAACTTACGGACCTTCTGAAATCCATAAAAAATAGGTCACCACGACAGCAACATGAGTTCACGATGACTTGATGGGACAGAGATTAGATAAAGATACCCTTCAGCTTGTTAGTTCAGAGATGAGAAGCATTCAAATGATGAAGTAGAATTAGGAGTATCGAAAAATGCGAAAGACTCGTCATGCGTTCAATCTTCTCTTGGGGAACAGAGCATCGTATATCCCCACCAAGCTGCAATCATCACGGCCTGCGATCGGTCTAATTTGCTGTGTCGCGTGTTCTGTTTCTCGTTGTTGCATTTGAAACTGCCAAACAGGTGTTCACGATCCACGATCGTCCGGAAGTAGCCGGTAGGTAGCTTTCCCCTCGCGTGTCAACATATCTACGTCACACTGCCCCTCTATAATGGCTGAAGAGGTGGATAAGTTTGCTTAGGAAGGAACTCATCGCTGATCTGTTTCCCATAAGAATTGCTCTTTCGTAGAGCTCTCGCTGCATCTTTCAGTTTTAAACAATCTCCCACATCAAGAATCAAGTCGTCTTTTTACTACATCAAAATGGGTTCAGTAGGTATGGCTGAGACGCACCACTTCCACGCTCACAAGCTTTTTGGCTGTGATGGGATGGTTGCCGTTATCACTGGTGGAGGCACAGGTGAATGAATATGACTCGCATGTGTTATCTTCGCTAACAATGAACCAGGTATCGGTCTCATGGCAGCTCAAGCTCTGTCAGCCAACGGAGCCAAGGTCTACATCACCAGCCGTCGTGCAGACGCCATTGAGAACGCCGCAGACTCTCATGATCCTTCCGGAGGTCAAATCATTGCTCTGAAGACCACCGACGTGACCTCGAAGGATTCGCTCGACGAACTCGTCAAGGAGGTCGAGAAGAGAGAGAAGCACATCAACCTCTTGATCTGCAACGCCGGTATCCCTGGCCCAAAGGCGCCTCCAGAGCAGACTGACGCACAGGAGCTGAAGGACAACCTGTGGAAGAACGAGTCTGTCGAGGAGTGGCAGGACACCTTCAAGACAGACGTCACCAGCGTCTACTTCACCACCGTCGCCTTCTTGCCATTGCTGCAGGCGGCCATCAAGCCAAAGGGCCCAATGGAGAGCTTGGAGCCAAGCGTCATCGTCATCTCCTCCATGAGCGGTATTATGAGGGAGTCGCAAGGCCACTTTGCCTACAACACTGCCAAGGGCGGTACTGTCCACTTGACCAAGTTGATGAGTGCCGAGTTCCAAAAGACTGGTATCAGAGTCAACAGCATCGCTCCGGGTTACTTCCCAAGTGAGATGACGACCAAGACTAGCGATGAGAACCAGAAGAGTGAGCTGCCTGATGAGAAGGTGCAGGACAAGGGGCACGTACCAAAGCAGAGAGGTGGAAAGGAGGAGGAGATGGGTATGGGTATTGTAAGTGTGATTGAGAAGTCCTTGCAAGAAATCCTACTGACATCTCTCAGCTCTTCCTGGCTAAGAACCACTACGTCAACGGCGAGATCATCGCAATTGATGGTGGTGTTCTCAACGTCGTCTCTGGAAGGTAAGCAACCACCAAGACAGTCCGTACGCATCCAGTCGAGCAGGTTCCTGGTATCACTGAACAGGACCGATGGGTGAAACGAGGATTTTACGAGGTCGCTGTGATCGACCAAAGCTATACTAGATGACCATATCTATGCCCTATGAATGCAGCGAAAAAGCAATGTCCATTCCAAGTGATGCATATATCCTTTTGTCTTTCATATCTTTACAAGGAATCTTTAACCACCCTCCACGAAGCCTCCTACTGTGTCTTCGGTGCGTCGTAGTAGTGTGACATTTCCAATCCTGCTCTCTTGAACCCGCACTTGACGTAGAAACCCTCGTTCGCTTCGGAGCAGTCGAGTATGCTCTGTGAGATCATCAGTTCAAGCCTATCCCCAAGATTGTAAGTTAGATGAGAAGAACATACCTTGTAGCAGCCCACCTTCTCCGCGACATAGTCCAATGCTTGGATAATCCTCAAACCAAGCTTCTTGCCCTGCTGATCTTTGGCGACCGCGATGTCCTCAATGTGGCCCACGAGACCGAGGTTGTGAATACTGTGAGTCGTCAGTACAGCTCTTGATCTTCAACACCCCGTATCTTCTCCATCGACCCAGCTCTTCAGCATCCCGCTCTGCATGCCCAACACCCATCTCTCTTCTGCCCATACACAAAACAGAACAAAAATCACACTCACAACTTGCGCTCAACAACAAGACACCCCGTCCCAACGACCTTTCCCGTCCCGTCCAGAATGACAAGGACATGGTATCCGCTGCCCTCCCTGCTCATCTCCTGGAACCTGTGCCCGAATGCCTCCTCGCTGATATCGCCCACCGTCGTGAGGACTCGTAACACATCCAGGAAGCCGTTGGCGTAGTCGCTTGCTCGTAGTGGACGGATCGTGTAGGTCTCTGGCAGGGCGGAGGCGACGGATGGGGAGATCAGGGAGGATGAGAAGAGGTCTGCCATTTTTGGTGCGTGCGATGCGGTCTTGGGTGGGTGTGGTTGTAGTAGGTCCGTGGTTCTGGTGATGCAGGTGTAGCGTGGGGTTGGGGTCCGAGTTGGGTTGTGAGCAATTGAGCTTCGTCGTTGTGTCAATGGCTTTTTGGGGGCAATTGGAAGAATCTGGTACTAGAAATGGGAAGATAATTGGATTGCGCAAGTAATTCGAAGTCAATTCGTCGTTGACCCGATCGGGTACCTTGCAGCTTGATGAGCGGTCGATTTCAGGGTCCACAAGCACCGTCGTTTGGCGGTCACCAAGATGCTATTCAGAAGAAGGAAGTATAATGCTAGATGTCTTCACAGGATGATACTCCGTATAGCGGTTCACTCGAAAAGGGATTGTGAAAGAAGTAGTATATATTGGCATAATTACTACATGTTGGTCTCGCAATGGCGGACTAGACTATTTCCTGCTCCTGTAGAGATGCTACACATAACGCCTCCTGGGACCAGCCAACCGATGGTGAAATCTTTTTGAGGCCATGAAGAAAATACAGAAGCCGGAAACGACAGATTACTTGTTGCTGGTTGATGATGGCAACGGGGTATACAGCGATCAAAGGGAAATTAAAATGTCATCGCCGTCCAAGATTTGGTGCAAGATGATGAGGTATGATGGCGTAAAGGCGTAGCAGATTTTGCTTTTGCAGGCGAATGGACGGACAGATTCGTCTAGTAAAGGTTACCGTGAGGGACGGCGACGAAGATGGCGGTCAAGATGCAAGATCCGATAAAGGCACCGATCAGAGACTGAACAAAGATGGTGTCTTGGATTTGACGCAGAGCTGGCTCCTGGATCCAAATCTCACGGTCAAAGACCTTGCGGACGACATTGCGCTTCTCGTACTTGGCGACCCAAGGCTCATCCTCGTAGCTGTTGCTGTTGTTGCTGACCAGAGACTCTTGTGACATGAACCTTGTCTCAACAGACTGGCTGTCGTCGTCCTCAAAAAGCTCCCATGGACGCAAGTGACGGTGGTGCATACCGTGAAGAACGACACACATCCCCTTCCAGGCAGCGATAAGGGTGGAAATGCCAATCATGTATCCGATCAGCGGCAAGACACGCCATCCACGTCCGGCACTGCTGAGGGTGATGAGGATGGAAGCGACAAGACCGAGGGCGATGACAGAGACACCAAGACCGCGAGCAAAGATGACACGAGGACGGTTGCCGTTGCAGATGGTCCAGCGAATGAAGTTTGGGTGAGCTTGACGACGGAGAGTGTACTCGACTGGCTTGAGGGCGGCACGGAAAGCCGATGGGTGAGTTGTGGTTTGAAGAGCGTGTAGAACAGCAGTCCTCTCACGATCGGATAGATTCAGCTCGCGGCGACCATCGTTGGCGAAGTAGATGGCGATGATGCGGCTGACTTCTTGACGGAAAGGCTGGGCGGTGACTGGACAGATATCAGCAAGAATACTTGCACCAAAATAAGGGCCGCTTACAAGGAGTCCATTGCAAGCCAACGTCTTGGAAGGCCTCGTCAGCCTTGACAGCATATGTGCTGGAATCGGTCATGGTCCTGGAATCGGCGAACGATGTGCCGTAGGCAGAATCAAAGTCACGCTTCTCGTCCGAGGTCGAAGGGGTGCTGGCACGGTCGTTGAACTCGGCGACAATTGTGTTTGGAGCTCTCTTCTCAAAGTCGGTTCCTTTGAAGACTTGAGCTACCTCTGGGTTGAGCTGCTTGCGGCCTTTTGCGGTGGCAGCAGAAGCTTCTCCTTCGGCCTGGGAGAGGGTCCATTCTGGAGAGAGGACCTTTTCGCTTTCTGGGAGTTGAGAGAAGCGTTCCACGTAGCTTCGGTACCAGAGGAAGAATTGCAAGTTTTCGGCACTGTGCTCGATATATTTGAGATAGTTCATGAAGTCGCGAGTGGTGCATGGCTAAATTCTGTTAATTGATTTCGTTGGCGGTCAGACAGAGCAACATACTGGGCAGACACCTCCAGCAATGATACGGTCAAAAGAGAGAGCCTCTGGAACACCGTTGGCAGGAGCAGCAGAAACTTCAGAGTCAAAAGTTTCAACAGTAGATGGTCGTCTTTCGGAGTCAGAGGCATAAGAAAGGGATTTGTCGGTCGATGAGACGTGGCTCGGGCGCCGATACGAAAGAGGAAGGACCATATTGGCGGTCAACGTTCGAGCTGTGAACAGGTGAAGGTCGTGAAGTAATTCAGAATAGCTGTGTGTCGAGACACGAATCAAATACAGGAATGACTCTCTGAAGAGATGAGTGAATGAATGAAATGTCAGGGTTGGTCGCACGCAAAGTCGGAGGGAGGAAAAGCAGACGGGATATATGGCGTGCCGCCAGCGGAGAAGTAGGGAGAGGCAAGCACTGCACTTGTATCCTTGTAGCAGAAGCACAATCAATTAGAGTGGGAAGGAGCCAGGGCAGCTGAAGCCTGCCCTGCCCTGCCTGGCGTGGATCTTCCGGACCCAGCTTCCTGCACGCCGAGAAGTGAACTTGTAATCGCTAATGCAGCCACAGCATGAAGACGCGGGATCTTGGTCCAAGACCTTCACGAACTGACGGCGGGGATCCACTACTGGACGTGGTAAGGGCACGGAAAGCGGATGCGGTTATGCAACAGACGCGATGACAGGACAAGAACTGTTTCGTTGGTCAGGTACAGCACCGAACCTTCCAATTGACTCTTCGGCAAACAGACGCAAAACAAGAGTGACCGGGATATGTGTGAATTACTGTATTGAAGCAGTGGATGATTCGACCACGATCAAGGAAGCATGTTGCACACGTTCCCCAGCACACTGGAAGCTTTGTCAAATCTGTTGGTTGATCTGCGTTTCCACAGCACACGCGATCGCAGCTTCGGATTTCCTGAACCGACCCACTCCACTCGACCAACATCTGGGAAGCTGCAACCGCAGGTCGAGACGACTGATGACAGACGGACCAAGACATCAATCGGGTATCATGAGCGACGTTATTCCCATACATGTAGTCGACACGACACAACCCGGATTCAGCAAGCCACGTCGCTGACAGGACGCTTGGTGCCTCGGGTGTCTCGCTGATTGCGAATGTACAGAGTACAGAACACTATGTGCTGCAGAGGAACGGAGGTGGCACTGCGGGGCGAGCAGGGTTGAGCGAGGTACAGCATGCAGAAGCAGACCCAGGCCCAACTCGCATCATCGCTCAAGCTTCAATGCTGTGACAAGACACACTTGCCGAGAATTTGGCCTAAAGGTGTCGATTCAATGCCTTCCAATACGGGCAAGTCAGGTACTTCACGCGATACTGTATTATTCTATTGACAACATCTCGAAAGAGGAGGTGCGCATGAGTTGTGGCTGCGGGGATCAGCGCCACGAGGAGCGCGATCGGCGCGGGCCTTCCTTCCCTAACCAGTTCGGATAACGAATCCAGAAGCCAAGATCGAATCCTCCTTCCTCCTCTTTACCTCCGCAGGGACAAGTGCGATAATTCCATCACGTTCGTTTCATGGATCGCTCAGCTCTTCTCTTCTTTGGTCGATATCAGCTCACTCGCTTCCGGTACAAGTTCAATTACGTTCGTCGTCCTTTCAAGCTCAGATAACGATAGACGTTTAGGTACCTCCAGTATGACGATTGGGGGAGCCAGATGCGAAGAGATGCATCACTGCAGCTAGCCACGAAAACGGGGTGGAGTCCTAGTCTCCGCTTCCCTCACGCCGGCCATCTCCTCCGTTTTGCTGCTGACCTATCGATACGTTGCAGTTCGATGTGCTCCAGATCGAAAGCACCTAGCTGTCGAAGACATGACAAGATTGAAGGCTGTTCGCATGGATGAGACTTCAATCTATCCGCGACTTACCATGATCCAATATCTGCTCCCGATCGGACCGATCACACAAGCATGGAGTAGCCCGCGCTAATGACTCTTTCGCTTTCGCCGACAAGTCTTGTGCTCCTCAACATGGCAGCTGTTGGCGAGACAGAACCACCACTCACCGGGTCTATCCACTGCTGTCCTACCACGACCACTGTTACATGATCGAGTTCTGGTCTGCTGATATGCCAGTCAGTTGCTTACCAGCAAACTATGTCAGATGATTCGGCATGGAACGAGAGAGAAAAAGAGACGAACAATTTCTTGCCATACTATGCCGACTCCGCAATTTGTCATGCAATACATGTATCCCTGCATCCAGTCTCAGTCTCAAGCAGCACTCTACAATTGATTACAGCTCAATCATTAATTGCGGGCTCCTCGTATGCAGACATTGCCTTTCTATGGAGTACTGTCGTGGCCCACCAAGATGGCAACCCGAGACAATAACTCTCAAAGACTCGAGCACAGACTACAACAAGGTGCGGCAATAACATGGAGATGACAGCTTGATCTCTGGTACAAACCACCGTTGTGCACGGGATGGCGGACGGGTCGCTCATGTACGACACTGTTTAAGGTGCCGATACAAAAATGACGGAACGACACTGTTCTGTCGAAACCCCCCCCTTACATGCATCTCGACAAATCCGTATGCAAGTGACTCGTCCATTGGCTCAGACTCCACCGAGTAGCGAGTGGCACTCGCCTCAGCATACTGCACAGTACAGAAACCCTGCCTATCCTTGGCTAGTCTCATGCATAGAACAGGACTGGCCGTGGGTCGAGCTAGCAATCGACCCGATGCTGTGGCTCGGATACGCATACATTGCACAATCAATTTCACCACCTGCCTATATGAATCACAGCCAAGGCCTGTCGACCCAGAGAAGTGCCAACAGAATTTAGTGGTATATTCGTCACTTTCGTTATACATCACTATCAATAGCCGAATCCTTCGATATGCAGCCAGACACCGTGAGCACCACTGCCTTTGCCGACGGCTCGTTCATCGCTCAATGCCACTGTCGAAGACCGCACATCGTCCAGGAGACCACGGGGTCCACAGGCGACAACAGCGCTTTCTCCACGTGCTTGCTCCAATGTCGACCTTGTGAGCTCTTTGAGGACCGGCCTGCCGGAGTACAATGCAATGGAAGGGTGCAGCAATGACTGTGATGACGTCGCGGTAATCTTTTCGGCAGGAACGGCGCTCGAGCTACCCGGACAGCCGTTGCATCTGCATACCGGCCTCGAGGCGCTTGACGCCGAGCCTTCTTCGATGGGCATACGGCAGCAACATCCTGTTCCTGAGCCGCATGTCCCTGCTTTCTTGACAGACCGTGAGCGGCAACTGTCTGTGCTGTGGATGCTTGAATCATCGTCCGAACCCTTTGTCGAGAGGGCGGTCGTGATCGTATTTCCTTTCTCTTCGTCGTAAGTCTTGTCAAACAATCCGGTCTTCTCGTCGAGAGAAGTGACGGCGCCGTGCAGTGCTGCCGGGTTTGGCTGTCTTGCTGTTTCGTGCGACGAGGTAAAGGTCTCGTCGCAGGTAACGTAGACGCTCATCTTGACTTGCACGTCCATGCCGCTTCACGAGCGGATTCGACATCGGCCATGACTTGTTCCAGCTGCTGCTTGAACATCTCGAGATGCGTTCCTGATTTGATGACCCACACGAAGCGGACGTGTCTTGTCACTGTCTGGACTTGCTTTCCGAAAATACGTTCTTGTACACGCCATCCACGGACGATGTTTCTGAGCAAGGGTGTGATGAAGGTAGCACCTGTGCTTCCGGCGAACAAGACGACGCTGTCGAACTGACGCTGGTCACGCATGCTGCCGTATGGTCCTTCGATAACGGCAGTTTTCACCGAACGAAGCTGATCCATGTTGGTCGTAGGCAGGAGACTGCCGGCATACTTGCTGAATCTCTTTGTGCTGCCACCACGGGACTGTACGAAAAAGTCCATCTGTCCATCGCTCGGGAGTGAAGCAATTGTGAAGGGATGGGCCTGAAGAGGCGCAAGAGCGTGACAAGACAGGAAGACGTGCTGGCCTGGTTGCCAAGATCGAGGTGGGTTGCGAATCGTGATACGTGTGACATCCCCAGTGACGGGGGTGAACTCGGCATTGCAGCCCCAGACTGGATGCTTCTCGCTCGCGTCTGTCGGTGTCTTGTGAAAAAGAGACAGGTTGCTGTACATGTAAATTCCCGCTCTCAGCAGGCGGTCGAAGAAGAACAAGCCAACGCAGATCCAGAGGTAGATGTGCACTTCGGCCGGAGTGTGCAAGTATACCACGCCGATAAAGGCCGCGAAAGAGATGATGTGCTGAACAACGAAGAACTCGTAGTTCCATCCACGAATTGGTGTCATGGAACTGATGACGATCCAGACCAGTACCGCCCAAGCGATGACACCGTGCTTCGTGATCGAATCAGTCGTAATCTTCGTACCAATGTAGTCGAACGGCGCCCAGTCCGCGAACCAGTATCCCATATGAATCGTCGCGGTGAGCAACAGCGTGCGCGACGCCCATCTGTGCAACCAATTGAGTCGCTCATGCGACGTCCCGACCAAAGCACCGATGATATTGCGTTTTCCAGCCAACAAGAACAGCAAAGGCAGCTGGCAAATCGTAATAAAACCGGTCCGGTATCCGATATCCTCGAATGACCACAGGTCGCTGACGTCGAGCTTGTAGAAGCAGAGGATGATGAGGATGACGGCGTTGGCGACGACGAGTATGGTCTTTCCCAGCGATGGTGTATATAGCATTCGTCCTTGGCGCGTGAAAAGTGGTGCTGCGTAATTTGAGATCTCGCGGTAGGTCGCTGTGAATGTTGCTGCTGCTTTTGAGAAGGTAGTTTGTGGTCGCGCTGGGGATCTGCTGGAGGAGGTTCGTCTGATGTTGTTAGTACTGCGTGAGTGTCAGAACTGAGGTTGAAGTTACCTCTGCCAGCATAGAAGCTTGGTATAGACATTGGCGAGGAAGAACGCTGCGATCACCGCTCCCACGGCCGCCCAGTATACTCGTGTAAGGTAGTCGAGACTTGGTATGCCGGCACCCATAGACATAGAGCCCATGTCCATTGACATGGAGCCCATATCCATTCCAGACATGTCCATAATGACGGTGATTGCCTGAAAAACAGGCGAGTCGAGTATGCGATCGTGCTAGGCGTGGGCAGGTGTAGGAAACCTGAGGTGGAATGAATACCAATAATTGATGATAGAAAGGCACGCTACGGGGTAGCGTCGGCAGCTGCCAAGCTTGGGAAACTTGCCGCCGGCATTTGGCTATTTATCCACTGTGTCTTAATGTACAGGGTATCCACCACATTATTTGATTTATTATTGGGAACAATGAGCGCATCACCTGCGCCTTGTGGCCTAGTTCATGAGGGGCTTTCGGTACCACAGCCGCACAGTGTTGGAAAGAGTGCGGCTTTGTCTGACATGGGTGGTCATTCGATCAAAGGATGAGGCTGTTTTCGTTGGTTCAAAGACGAGGAGGTGGGATCTTGGTGGGGTCATCAAACCGTAAATCGCCCCGGAGCGGGCGGAACGTGCTCAATCTCAGACAAGGATGCGACTGCCAACTGGGCGAAGAAGCATGTCCGCTCAGCTTACAATATTCCCACCGGACTTCTTGCGCATCGCACCTTACACCTTCGCGACATCTGTTGACCACGAGTCTTGAGCAGCAAAAATGGACATGTCGAGCGGAATGACAATGACAATGCCGATGTACTTCAATACGGCGACAAACACACCGCTGTACTCGTCGGCGTGGACGCCAGCTACGACAGGTCAATACGCCGGAACATGCATATTTCTCATCGTCTTGGCCAGCATTTCGCGATTTCTTTCCATCTACCGCTACAAGAAGGAGGAGAATTGGCACGCTGCTGCAATCAACCGGCGCTACATTGTTGTCGCCAACCAAGAAGGCGAGCCGGAAGGAACTCTGAAGGAGAAAGTAAAAGAGACCGGCGAGGTCGGCGTCTTGACTGCTAGAGGCAAGGAGGAGGATGTCAAGATCATTGCGACAAAGGCACTGGGAACGAGGAGTCGACCATGGAGATTGAGCGTCGATGTTCCAAGAGCAGTCATCTACACTGTGCAAGCTGGTCTGGGCTACTTGCTGTGAGTGTCGTCGATCTATATCGAGAGGCCGAATAAATAAATGCTAATAAACCAACAGAATGCTGGCTGTCATGACTTTCAACGTTGGATACTTCCTCTCCGTTCTTGCTGGACTTTTCGTCGGTGAGGTCTTCTCCGGTCGTTACGCGCCACACGCTGGAGATCACTTCTAGATGACTGGGGGTTATAAGGAGTGCGCTTATAGCCTAAATGATCACGTTATGAACAATTTTCATGTGCCTGCCTTGCTTTGAGCTGACTGAACGAAACGTAACGGTGAGCCGCTGCCTGCAACACCAACAAGTTGAATCGCTCAATCAGGACATTGATTACAGTCATGACTCTACAACCCTAGCTAGATCTTGCCGGTTAGGGACGGTTCGGCGGTAGGCTTACATGATGTGATCGACTGGGTTCGTTCTCGACCACGGCAGTTTTCTTGGCTGCTTGGCATCATATTTCTCTCACCGGATCTTACCATAGACTACTGTATCAATATTGTTAGACCACAATGTGGACCTCGGAAACGCGAGTCAGCTCGTACCCTCATGTACAGTATACGCAAAGAATGTAAAGGGACGCGATTTTATTTATGTTTGGCTGCGCCGTTGGTCTTCCTCATCTATACATCCTCATCTTATCTCATCTCATCTCATCTCTCCTCGTCCACACTTCTTCTCTTTGACAGTATATACCCGAAGGATACTCCAAATCATTACCATATCACAGCGAATCCACGTCCAAAATGGTCTCAACAACACTCCTCCTGGCGACACTGCTCCCCCTCGTTTCAGCTCACTTCAAGCTCATCTACCCAGCTGTCCGTGGCTTCGATGAGGAGATTCTGGGCACCTTCCCATGTGGTGGTCAAAACACCGTCAGTCCAAACAGGACCATGTTCCCGATGAACGGCGCGCCAATCCAGCTTCTTATGGGCCACACTCACACAAACATTGAAGTTCTGATTGCTTTGGGCAACGACCCAGGCTCAAACTTCGACACCATCATCGTGCCTACCTTTTCCGAGACTGGTCCAAACAACTTCTGTATGGGCGCTGGTGCCATTCATTTCCCATCGGGCATGAACATCACGGAGGGTATGAACGCCACTATCCAGGTCGTTACCAACGGTGACCCAAGCGGTGGCTTGTACAACGTGAGTTCTCTTACTGGCCGATATTCAAGCATCGCGCATTCGCTAACGAGAGTCCAGTGCGCCGACATTACTTTCACCTCGCAAACTCTTTCCCAGTCTCAATACAGCGCCAACTGCATGAACAGCACTGGTGTTACCGCTGCTCCATTGACCGGTGCTGCTGTCAACGCCAACCAGACCACTGAGTCAGGCTCAACTGGTGGAACCAGCAGCAGTGCCAGCGCCAGCTCAGGAGCAAGCTCTACTGGCTCAGCAGCCGGCGCATCCTCGACCGCGAAGACTGGCGCTGCCTCTGCTGTCCAGGTTGGTGGTCTGGCTGCCATGGCTGTCGGTGCCGCGGCTCTTTTTGTTACCCTTTAGAGTGTTCGCATTTGTACATTCTGGCGTACCAGGTCTCTAGACGCATATGGAGAAACACGTGGTCAGGATCTCTCCCCTCAAAATTAGATCGAAGATGCGCTGCTTGAGATATTATACCAATGATTTTATGTTATATCATTTTCCTTGCAATCCAGCTGTGTGTCTGTCTATTGACTGCAGACCAGGACTCACACAAGATCGAGGCGAAGATGATCACCTATACCACGTAGGCACCACTTGGGATGAAGATCGTGGGGTCAAGGTAAACAACCAGATGTTAAGAACAAGGTTCGAACTTCGATGATGCTTTCCGTCTTGCGCAGGTGCAGCACTAGCGGGTCGGCATTCCGTAGGGTCGCTGGTCAGTCTTAAACACAGCTCGCGAGTTGTGGCCATAGGGCCGAGACTTGCCGTGCACCTGACTCGATGATTGCACCTGACTCGATGATTATACCTGACTCGATGGGTCTACCTGACTCGATGATTGTATGAATCGAGGTGCTGCCAGTCTCGGGAGTCGTTCGCCAAGCCCTATACCGGCATGTACAGTCTCACCTCATAAAGGTTGGACCCCCCTTCATGACTCGCTCACCAAAATCTGGCATTTTTTGGTGGTCGCCACAGCAGGGGGGTCCAACCTTTATGAGGTGAGACTGTATTATCGTGCCTTGCACCTTGCGTCGGTTTCCCTACTCCAGAACGTGCATCGCGCTTCCTCCTCAACCGGCCAGGTCGTTTGGTCATAAATTGCTGCCATCCGCTCGTGGTAGCGATTTCGAGTGCCTAGAGTGATGGTTCATGCCCTGTACAGTCGGAGACCGAATTGCGCCGGTCAACCCTACCCGAAGTAGGGCATTCTCGACATTTGCTGACCAATACTTATACAATTCAACAAACAGATGTGTTCTTCTTGCTTCGTATAGCGATGCTCTATCACAATAATTACCAATCACATGGCAAGGCCTGTGACCTATACAAAGGCATAAATAATAATATATACTGACCGGTAGGTTGACATCCGAATTTCAGATACCGGTCGGCTCTCCGCTCAGCTCAACCCATACATTGAATCTTCAGTTGCCACGACTAGGTAGCTGGCCTTCGGATCCGAAGTGGCAGGCGATTAGTCCTACATCTGTACATTATTTTATTTCTGCATATTGTCACGCCGAAGAGACCTTTTGCCTCGTCGCAATAACATCAATTACACTGTCAACATCAAAAATGAGCTCACAAAAGAACATCATCGTTGTTGGAGGCTCGTTCTCGGGCGTGAGCGCTACCCACTACATCCTCAAGCATGTTGTGCCTGCTCTACCAAAGGATGGCGGATACAAAGTCATGCTGGTCAATCCATCCTCTCACATGTTCCATGTAATTGCTGTACCGAGACTGGTTGCTTCGCCAGAGCTTCTGCCACCGTCAAAGGCATTTCACAGCATCCCGGAAGGCTTCAAGCAATACAGTGCGGACAAATTCAGCTTCATTCAGGCAACTGCCACAAAGCTGAACACGACCGACCGCACTTTGACTGTCCAGAGAACCGATCATGCAGAAGAGACTTTGCCATACCACGCGTTGGTCTTGGCAACAGGTACGCGAACGGTAGCGCCATATCTCTCAGCACAAACAAATACCCACGAAGAGACTAAGAAGGCTCTTTCGGATATTAATGCCCAGATCAAGAAAGCAAAGACGATTATCATTGGTGGTGGTGGCCCGGCTGGTGTTGAGACGGCTGGTGAGATTGGTGAAGCGTTTAATGGCACTGCTGGCTGGTTTGCCTCACGACCATCGAAGCAAAAGGTCGAAATTACTGTCATCACTGGTGCAGAGCGATTACTGCCAGTCCTCCGACCCGCGAGCGCCGCGCAGGCCGAAACCTACTTGAACCGCGTCGGCGTTGACGTTGTGTACAATACCAGAATCACCACTACTTCGACACAGCCCGATGGCAAGACCAAAGTAGTACTCTCCAACGGCAAGGAACTGGAAGCCGATGTCTACATTCCAGCGACCGGTACCATTCCGAACAGTGAATTCGTTCCAAAAGAGTTACTTGACGACAAGTCTTTTGTCAAAACCGATGTACAAATGCGAGTGGACAAGGCCAGCTCATTGTACTGCGTAGGGGACGTTGCATCGTACGGTCGTGGTGGAGTTCTAGACATGTACGAAGCTGTCCCAGTACTTGGTACCAACCTCAGACGCGACCTGCTCGCTTCCGATGCAGGACAGAAGCCAACTGGTGGCGACCGCTCTCATTCGCCTATCACCAAAGAAAGTCAACTCGTGCCCGTCGGTCGATCAAAGGGTGTCGGTGCCTTCAACGGCAACAAGGTGCCATCTCTCATGGTCTGGGGTATCAAGGGACGTGATTACATGGTTGGGCAAAGCCCGGACATCGTCAATGGAAATAAATGGGCCAAGGAGAAGTCGTGGAAGCAGAGTGATGCTCCACCAGTCATGTAAGCATGGTTACACTGTTTTTGTGTTGAGCAAGATGTATGTAATGAAGGGAATTTGGCGGTATTGATATCCAAGCACAGCGCATTAGACTTGCATAATTCGAAAGTATTCTCTCCTATCTGCATCTTTATAACCTCGTTACACTGCATCGGCGCGCAACTACTGCACCGTTTGGTCTGTGTTATTGATCCTCATTTCTGATTGGAAGCTGCTGCCCAAATATGCGGCGATGACACGCCCGAACACCTCGTAGCTCGACCGCGGTCCCGTCAGGAGATCATCAGTTGTGCACTGGCTGTGCTGGCGAAGCAGGAAACATGAGCCGCTTGTATAGCATCGACGTGGCGGTCAAGACATGGCCGGAAATTGGACGTCACGTCATCACGCATTTTGCGCTACACACAAGAACGACCTTTCTTCAGACATGCCATACAACATAATCGTTTTCGCTGCATTTTGTTTGCTTGACTTGTTTCAATTCTTGATCCCGCGCTCCATACTGCCCGTCTCCGCCAACAGATTTACGACATAACGACACACCGACGACAGATCGGCAGCACCCGAGCAACTTCCGCTTATGCGATACAGTATCGACTGACCGCTTGTTTACCACGAGACATCGACTCACTCCACCACTCCAATCGACTCCTGCTTGGACACAGTGTCGAACGAGCAACATCTATAGACTGAGTTGCAAGGATAATGGCAGGCCTTGGGTTGAAAGCGTATGTAGTCAAGATTTCGTCTGATTGATGCTCCATGTGCGTCGCGTTGTATACACTTCACTCCAGCTGCTTCACCTTCTTCACTTCACTTGCCACTGCCACTGGGAGGAGCTTCAGCCCGTAAACGGCGAGCTTGTAATCATGAAGGGAGCCGGGTACCAGATGAGGTCAACAACATACGACATTGTGTGACCAGGCAATGTCCAACCTCAACCATCAACCACTTCATGGTCACTCCTTCCGGATATGGCGAGCGCTCCTTCTTGATTTACCGCGACCTCCTTCCAAGTGGACTGCACCGCGTACTCTGGCAGGAAACGAAACACGAGGCACTTGCACTTTCCGTTTGCACCTTCCATCACTTGCACCTTGCGCTTTCATTGTCCCACAAACAAACGCAGTAACCTCAACTGCTCGCCTCACTCTCCGACGTCCATCCCGCGTACCTTCCCCAATTCCATCACTTCCTACATCATCTCGACACAACTCATCTACAACCTTCCCTATTATCATTCTTTATCCATCTCCCCAAACATCATGCCTGTAAATTCGACCGCGCTAAGAGCTCTTTTTTGGAGTGTACTCTACGGAGTCGACAAAGTCCCAGATAGTTGGTTTCACGCAGTTCCCGGCGGATACTATCGACCTGCCGATGCGAAAACGAAGAAGAAGAAGGCGCAGAAAGAGCTCCAGAACGAACGTCGTCGACACTCTTCAGCTGATCGACGCGATGATGGAGGTCGTCGCTCCAGTCGCCGACACCGCGATGATGAGTACGATGACGATGAAGAATATGACGATCCAAGGAACAGAGGCAGCGCGAGAAGTGCAGAAGGCAGAGACAGAGACAGATACGACGGACGAGATGACAACTATGATCAACGCGCATACGATGGAAGAGGTTACGCTCCGGTGAGTGAGAGTCGCTGAGCGTTATTCTCCTTGAGCTTCACGACAGGCTTCGGCCACGCGTCAATTCGCGTTCCCTACAACCACATTTCGGAAGAAACAGACAGCACAAACACTGACTGATGTCCCCACAGGCCGCCGCCGCAGTAGATGCTGGAGTCGGAGCTGGGGCTGCTGCAGCTGGATACGAGGATGACCGTCCAATCTCTGGTCCAACCGCTGGTTACGTACCATATGGTAATATATACTCTCAAGACAACCAACAACGCGATGACCCTCGCTACGACCAACAATACTCTCGTTCCAACACTGGAGGCTATGCTCAACAAGGTGAGGAATACGACGAGCGATACGATGACCGCCGTGAGCGCAACACTGGTCGCCGCGATGATCGTCGCTATGACCGTCGCGACGACAGAAGAGACGATTCTCGTTCGGACTCGCGCTCTGATTCGGAAGAAGACCGCCGCCAACGTCGCCGTGACAAGAAGCGCGATTCATCTCGTTCTCGTCGCAAGTCACCAAACGGAAAGCGAGACAAATCCCGTGCGCGATCCTCGGTCCGCGACAAGTTTGATCTCTCCGAGCGTGGTCTGGGATACGGAGGTGTCGGCGCTCTTGCTGGAGGACTGATTGGCAACGAACTCGGCAAGGGTATCTTGCCAACGGTTGCAGGAGCAATCGTCGGAGGCCTTGGGGCCAATGCATTCGAAGCTCGCGACAGGTAAGCTCATTAATACATGCCACATGCCATTCTTGGTCGTCGACAAGTCACTGACAACACATCAGGGGCAAGGAATCAAAGTCTAAGCAGAGCGCCAACAGCAGCCGCCGTGACAGCAAACGCAGCTCCCGTCGCTACGACTCTGACTAAGCCACGTATGACCCTGATCCGAAAGAAGGAGGAACAAATTGCCAAATGGAACGATGGATGAATTACGAAACAACGATGATACATTGCAGAATGAAGCATATGACCAAGGCATGGAATGGTATTCAGCATAGCATTGCACAGCACAGCACAGCAAAGCAGTGCACAAATATCATCTACTTATGCAGACCTGGCTACACCTCGAAGATAATATCTATGGTGTCCTGTCTCCTGATCATCCTGATCTCGTGTCTCGAAAAAAGTCATGCTTGGCTCCGCAATATACGATTACTTGGTCGCGTGACCCGATGTCGTTCGGAGTTGCCCTCCATTCTGGTCAAGTGCAATCATGGTAACTCCACAGCCTTGAAGTCCAGCAGTAATAATAACTTGTCCAGACTGAGAAATGAGGAAGTTGATTAGACTTTCGATCTTCCATACAGACGATTGATCGATCACGACCAGAAACGCGTCCGAACCATGACGTAATCAATATCCACATGGCGATGTTTTCTCCGAATTTGGGACCGTGACCGCTTCCGACCAACGTCTACCCTAATGAAAATCGTCCGTTCTTGACGAACCACGGAGCACCAGTCTGCCGGCCGATTCACAACTCACTGTCTGAATATCTTCCATGCTCCCCGCATCGAATGAATCTACCAGCATCGTGGATTTGACCAATTCGGCGTCTCCTGATCGCATCCTGTAGCGTGGAGCCGGGCCATCTGGCATCAAATCCATCGCTCCCCGACCCAACGCTCTGTCTAGGTTTGCCATCTGAGATCAGATCTCAAAACTCCTGTGATCCGATGACCGAGAAACACCAGGGACTACCATCCCCGATGCATTCGTCGATATGTTGACGAGAGCTCTTTTTCCATGACAATTCTACTGTAACTTCCGCCCACCACCGCGGTGGCTATCATCGACTTGTTCATCATACTCATCGTAAAGCCGATCTTTTCGATGGTGATCGATTGATGTACCTCGCCAATTCTCCGCCGATCTACATTCGACATATGGCGTTAGGCTTTCCTCTCCTTTCAGAAGCCATGACCAAATCGTGTATATCCCCGCCGGCCGGCCTATTTTGTCGCCACAATCCTTGCCTTTCACGTTACAGTGCATACGGCCGATCTAGAGACAAGCACTATTAGTGCACAGGTAAGTTTATGGAACCTCAGCATGACATCGCTATCGACTCCCTTCCATGCACCGTGCACGCTTTCACCCTCTATCTTGTTGCATGAACCATTATCTCTTGCATTTTTCGGAGAATGACGACGAGACCCTGCATACACTACTTCATGTCTAGGTTGCCATTCTAGTTGTTGACACGCACGACCGAACAGTTCACCATATTGACGTCCTTCGATACCCTGTTTCGCCCCCAATACTGCCCTGCTCCCCGATTAGGAAGCCTTTATATGCACATCTAGGCCCTGAAGCTACATTTTTCCGAACTTGATCGAACTTTGAACCGGACAACGTACCACACCAGCCTGCTGCATCATTGACACAGTATCTGCTATTGTATACATCGGAAGCGCAACGCTGCACGAAGCTGTGTTACATCGACCTCACTACCACGAAATCTCGCCGATCCGTTCAGATCGCGTGCCTCCGCAAGTCTTGTGCCAATCCGTCGAAACCAGCCACGAATTTGATATCGAGAAGTCCTGAACACAATCTGGTCACAACCTCCCCAACAAATGGCGGTCAAGCAAAGGATTCTGGTGTATGTACTCCGACGAGACCTACGACTTGCGGACAACCCAGTATTTCACGAGATATCCCGCCTCTTCCAGCAATCGCAACATCCATTCACACATTTCCTACCCGTCTATGTCTTCCCAGCAAACCAGGTGGAAGTAGGTGGTTTCGTTTCTGGACCCGCTAAGCGATCGCCCTATCCTGAAGCCCGCAGTCAGGTTGCTGGTTTCTGGCGATGCGGAAGTTTGAGAGCCAAGTTTCTTGCGGAAAGTGTCTGGGATCTGAAGACCGATCTTCAAAAACACGACAGTGACTTGACCATTCGCGTGGGAACCGTCCGCGATGTCGTCAGGAGCGTCCTTCAGGGATACCAGGACCGCAAGGACGAAGCTGAGATTCACGGAGTATGGATGACTGGAGAGGAGGGTGTAGAGGAGAAGCGAGAGGAGCGCGACGTCAGACGGTTGTGTAAGGAGTTTGATACCGACTATAAGATATGGACCGACGAGAAGTACTTTGTTGACGAGTAAGTGTTTTCTTGCCACCAAAACTCGACAATCACTAATCATTGTCTTCAGCCGCGACCTCCCCTTCAAGGACCCTAGAGAATTATCAGATGTCTTTACAAGTTTCCGCAAGACGGTCGAGCCACTCCGTGATGCTCCACGAAAACAGCTACCTGCACCGGAGAAACTCCCACCTCTTCCATCACACATTCCAGCACAGTTCGAGCCTTTTAGCATACCGGATACGCTCGAGGCGGTGATGTCGGCTCTGACAACTCCCTTATCACCCAACTACCAACTTCCCGATATGCCTGAATGGCCATCCAACACCAAGTCCGCACATCCATATTTGGGCGGCTCAAAATCTGGTCACGCACGTATTCAACACCTCGTCGAGAGCGGCAGTATGTCAACTTACAAAGACACTCGTAATGGCTTACTTGGACTCGACTTTAGCACAAAACTTTCGGCCTGGTTGGCGTTAGGTTGCGTCACAGCACGTCAGATTCACTGGTACTTGGTCGATTTTGAAGACGGCAGTACTGCTCTCGGCAAAGGTGCGGAAGGCTACGGAAAGGGCGAGAACAAAGGCACGACAGCAGTGCGATTTGAGCTATTATGGAGAGACTACATGCGTCTTTGCACACGCAAGTTTGGACCACGTCTATACCGCGTTGAGGGCTACCGTAACGACGAAAGCGCCACCTGGAAGTACATCTCATCGCCGTTTTCAAAATCAACAGACAGGAAAAACCGCGGCGGCGCCAACGACGACAATACGCACGACGCTGTCATGCGTTTCCTGCAAGGACACACGGGGACCGGACTAATCGATGCCAGTCAGCGCGAACTGTTCCTCACGGGTTACACTAGCAACAGAGCGCGCCAGAATGTCGCCAGCTATCTCGCGAAGCATATGCAGATTGACTGGCGCATCGGCGCGGAATGGTACGAGACTAACCTTATCGACTACGACGTCAGCTCCAATTGGGGTAACTGGCAGTACGTGGCTGGTGTCGGCAACGACCCCCGCGGCGAGTCGCGCGTATTCAACCCTGTGAAGCAGGCATTCGACTACGACGGCAAGGGCGAGTACGTCAAGGCGTGGGTGCCTGAGCTCCGAGGGCTGGGCGATAGTCCGCAGGACTTGATGGGTGTGTTCCAGGCTTGGAAGATGGAGCAGGAGGATAAGGAGAGGTTAAAACTCACTGGTGTCGAGTGGGTCGAGAAACCGCTTGTGAGGATCGAGTTTCATTTGAATCGACGAGGTGGCGGAGGACCAAGAGGCGGACGAGGAAAGGGAAACCAGAGAGGACGTGGTCGTGGTGGCGGGGGTGGTGGTGGTAGGGACAAAGGTAAGGAGGGAAGGACGGGGAACATGGCCAAGGCTGGGTTCATGGGTTGATGAAGTTGATATTGTTTGGTTTCGATACCTTTTGCATGGCTTGTGGCCGTGTCCTGCGATTTAGCTTGTACATTATACGTGTATCATATACCTTTTCCAGTGAAAGGTCTGATATTAGACACTCTTCTTCCTAAGCTGCGTCTCAGAGCTTCTTGTCGGTGTCGGTACGGCGGTCTGGTGATATCCCACAGCACAACATGCCAATCTGATCGATATCAGGCTAAAACACGGCTATATCAACAACATACTGTGTGGTGCACACCTTCTACCACAGCCATATGCAAAGTCTCTGAGAAAGGACGGCGTCTGCCAGCCAACATGTAATCGTTTCACAATTCTCAGACAGTCACGACGGGGCACCAAGCTAGAGCGTCGTGCTATATATAGGCAAATAACGGATGCAGTGATACGGGCAGAGAACGGAGACAGTGTACTGTAACCATTCTTTGACCCAGACCCGACCGCGGGCATGGACCCTGAAACCCCCACCAATGCCCCACGTTCGTCATGCCTGATTTGGGGAAGGTGCATGTCTCTGTTGTTGGCTTGACGTATTAAATAATCAAATCATCAACCAAACGATTACATTCGAGAAGTCACCATACCTCGCTCCTTACTCTGCTCCAAGGTTCGAGTATACAATCTTAAAGACAATCAATCGAACAAAGACAGGTCACTTCTCACAATGGCGAGCAAACATCCAATCTGCGACAAGACATTCCCAATGCCCAAGGGTAAGTCCAATGCCGTCTACATGACGGAACATCTACTGACACCCAACAGGTCTGTCCATGCCTGCCGTTGGTCTCGGAACATGGCAAGGTACGTGATCTCTTCCTCTGTGATGACTTTCTCAACTAACACAACACCCTCAGGTCAACCGGGCACCGAAGAATCCCAAAAGCTGCAGGACAGCATCGTCCACGCCCTGAAATCCGGCTACCGCCTCCTCGACACCGCGCAAGGCTACGGCGTCGAGAAAGAAGTCGGCGCCGCGATTAAAGCCTCGGATGTCCCACGCGAAGAAATCACACTCGTGACCAAGTTCTGGAACGATGCACACGCGGACCCAGCCGAGGCACTAGAGCGCAGTCTGCGCGATCTCGATACTTACGTCGACGTCTTCCTGATGCACTGGCCCAACTCATCGACCGAAGACGGCGTCTATCTATCCAAAGACCAATCGCCGACATTCGTCGAGACGTGGAAGAAGATGGAGCCGCTCGTCGGCCCCAAGTGCCGCGCCATCGGCGTGAGCAACTTCTCGCAGACGACGCTCGACGAGCTGCTGAAGCACTGCACCGTCACCCCCTCGGTCAACCAAGTCGAGATGCACGCGCTCAACCCCAATACCAAACTCGTGCCGTACTGCCAGAGCAAAGGCATCCACGTCATGTCCTGGAGCACGCTGGGCGGGCAGCCGGCAGAGGGCAAGACGAACCCGATCCTGAACGACAAGTACTTCACCTCGCTCGCAGAGAACTACGGCGTCTCGGCCGGCGTGCTGAGTCTGTCGTGGGCGGTCCAGCGAGGCGCCACTGTCATCCCCAAGTCGGCCAACTACGGCCGCATCGAGGAGAACATCCGTCTCGTGGAGTTGAGCAAGGAGGATGTGGAGAAAATGGACAGCGCGGGTGACGAGTTGGGCAAGCTGAGGCTGGCGGATGGTATCTCGTTTGGGATCCGCGAGGACCCGGTCAAGGGCACTACGTTGTTTGGGTGGACGAAGCAGGAGTTTGGATGGGAGGATGAGAAGGGCAATTGGTTGTGCTAGAGGAACGACATCTTGTGAAGAAGAATGACATCCTATAAGGTACTCTGCCAATAGTGGATGGCTCCTGCGGCTCTGTGCGGAACACCGTTGCACCGTCGTTGGTGGCTGACCGGGTTATCGAGCCGCACACGTGGTGTTTCACTCCTTCCAATATTCAACATCATGCAATACGTTGAAGAGAGCGTTGTTCGTCCGAGTCGGAACCGAATAATCATGCTCACTCTCTTGTTGCAAAGGTGACCGAAAAGTTGTTGAAATAGTATCGATTCAGTTCTGTACTTTCTTACGGAAAGGGGTATACTTTTATCCGACCCAATGCAAATGCCCGTGAACAACGCCATGCTAATAGCAAACAAACAAAGTAGCAACCCACAAGATGCTTATACGACGGATCACCTAAGCCCGGTCGTTCTTACGCACAAGACTCTCCTCGTCAAGCTCGCCCCCCGACTCCAACATTTCCAAATCTGGCATGTGTGCAAAATCCTCACGACCAGTGATAGTTGTGACAATCGTGCCATGGCCTGCCAAAGCCTTGTCCAGCGAATCCAGGTCTTTCATCATGACGCCTTTGGTCTGCGTGACGACGGTGTGCGACTTGATGCCCGCGAAACCAGACATCTTGGACTTGCTCTTGCGTGCGGCGGACGCGCTGTAGGTGCCGCTGCGCGAGGGGCCGAGCCATGATTGGACCAGAGGACGGAAGGTCGCAGCGCAGGCTGCTGTTATGCCGAGGCCGACTTCGACGGTCGAGAGCACGGCGACTTGCCATGTGTTCCACAAGAAGTCGCCTTTGTAGTTGTCGAGGGTGTGGACGTATGGGATGCGGACGATGGTGGCGATGCAGGCGCTGAAAAGGGGTCAGTACATGGAGATTTGAGACGTGGTAGCAGCATAAACTTACACTGAAGCGAAACCCAGGAGAGAGCAGACGACAATGCGGGTACGCAGGTTCATCGAAGTGCCCCAGATGATGACACCAGGGAGGATGGCAAAAGTGAGGTCGGCAGCCGCGTTAAGCACCGATACCAAGTAACCACAGACCTCGAAAGCCGCGGGCGAGATACATTTGCCTTGGTGTTCCGGGTTGAGGTCCCACCAGAAAGAGACTGGACTGCATTGGAAGATGATGAGGAAAAAGTAGAATGTACCGAACAGCATACTGCCGGCGATGAAGGTGTAGATGATGTAGCGCTGGACCTTGTGAATGGCAATTCGGAGCAAGAAGAGACCGACGGAGATCTTGAGAAGAGTCGTGCTAGGCGCGTAGAAGACCTCGCAGAAGTACCAATACTGGTCATGGTTAGAGGATTCTAGGACTTCAGCTAATCATGCCATACTTTCAAAGCGATCTGAGCGTTCGCTGGAGTTATGTCCTCGATGTGTCTTCCAGTTCCATGTGCGACACCTCCGAATTGGCATATCACGTACGCGGTGAAGCAAAACAGGGCCCCGAGCATGGTGTAATCATCGGCACCCATTGCTTTGATCAGAAATCCTCTGTGAACGATGAGTGCCTGTAGTGTGTGGGATGGTGTCTCGTGACCTTACCTGACGTATACACGAAGGCCGACGGTGAGCCATGTAGTTGCGAGAAAGATAATGGCAAAGGCCAGCACGTAGGCATGAGCGTCTTCCATGATGTCCAAGTTGTGGTTGTTGTCGAGTCCAGCTCCGAATTAGAGTCGGCAAGAGATAAAGGAAGGGCAAGGAGAGGCGAAGGAAGGATTACCGAAAGAGGGTTGCGGCAGAATGGGTGGATCTTGTAGTATTATTGAATTTCCGATCAGGCGCTTCTGTTGTTCAATGGAGGCACTTAGTTGTGACGACGGTGACAGCGACGGTGACCGTTCGGGTTGACAACGTGGTATACTCCAACGACGATGGTGAATGACTGGCAATCTTGGTACAGTGAAAGGAAATCAAAAGGTCGTAAAGGCCAAGCTGCGTCGCCGTAAGGTGTTGTATATATCCTAAGCGAGTCAAGTACGAGAATATCGAGAATATTGGCTTCTGCAAGCGAGCTCCAGAGAAATCCCGGCCGCGACGGTTGAAACAAGAGATAAAGCCAACGAACCGCTCCAACGTTTGGTGGTGCAAGACGAATGGTCAATGACTAGTATAGGACCAGAACCAGACGTCTTTCACATTTCGTCAAGCATGTTTCGACTGCGAATGGCGTCGTAGTACCTGACAGAGTAAGTGGAGATGTCCGGTCACACTAGGGCTAGACTCAAGGGACAGGCGCGGCAAAGGCTGAGCCGAACGAAACCCTCGTGTGCCTTTGCCGGCGTACATGCATGGCGGTATGTGGTTACTTTCGAGTATGGAACCCCAGCACATGGTGCGGTCGACGATGCCTCGAGCGAAGATGCTGCATGAAGCGGGTCGCTTGGGCTAACAGGCAATCATCGGTCATAGACCATGACGGTCGAGCAATATCAGTGCCGGCGATCGGCGGAACCATAAATGCAATAAACGGTGTTGCGACGGAGCAAGCAAGCGAGATGGACAAACGATGAACCGTGGTAACTTTTGGAATAGCAGCACGCAAATGCCAGATAACGACGAACCCACGGAGCGGGAGCAGTGCTTGATTTGTCCATTTTGCCTTTAGGTTCTTGAGCACGGCTGAGTCCACACGGCCACGGCTCCGGTGGCCGTTAGATGTTCCATAATCTTTCCGCGTTGCTTCGCAAGCCATGCCCCATTCGGTAATCACAAGATCCTACCCTAGCCGAGGCAAGCTGCATTCATATCAACCTCCAGCGGTCATTCAGAATTCTCCATGAATTTGAAATTTCGATAGAACAAATAAGGTTCTCCCCCAGGTCGTTGGAACAAAACCGTTCTGGTCGCCTCAAACCCGAATGCCATTTATTGGCCGCGGAGAGAGTTATATGCTTGAGACCGTCATTGAATCATCATCTCCGTCCAACTGGTTGTATACATGGGCAACGGTTCGTTTGAGTAGGGTTGTCGTAGCTTTCGGCTGAGATCGAAGCACACGACTGCCGGCATATGGACCATTGGTGCGATGCGATGCGTCGCGCATTGATATGCGACTAACCTTAGAGCCCCACCATTCATGTTGGTCACTTCCATCCTTTGAAGCTTTCCTTGCAGACCGTCCGCCGACCATTTGGCCACGAGGAGATAGATGGTGGAGACCTGACGCGTGTGTGGTCAAGAGCACGGCCATGGCTTTGCAAACCAAGCGCCGAACCGACAGGGGGTGTTTGGGGCATCAGTTTGAATCATGTCGAAATCAAGTATGAGTAGAAACAGTAGCGGCATGCTCTTCGAGCCGTTGAGAGTGCAAGACACCGAGCGCCGTGGATGATCGTTCATATTGCTGTGCCAGACGCTCTCTCCATGCGGTCGGCAGTTTGGTTGGAACCATCTTTAGCTCAGCGAGGGTGTGGTTGATCGTTCTTTGCATCTTCACCAAATCAACCAAAATACTGACCCTCTCGAAACAGCCGGCCACTGTTCGCTTAGTCCTTATGTCTTCTCAGAGAGGTCATGGTCCAATACCCACAGAGATGCTTATTCAAGATAGGAGCTGCACGGTCTGGCAGCAGTGGTAGATCAACGTACTACTGGGCCAAATAGATCGTGCGTACCACAGTGTGAGAAAGGGTGTCCATAAAGAGGGATAAATCAACAGACTGTATCTCGGGCCGGGATCATCAACGATAGTGAGGCTGGCCGTTCGTGATGTTTGCCGAAAGAGGATAGATCCCGACGTTTCGCGCTGTGCCTCAAACGTGATGAGCGACAGCAATGACAATTCATTATCGAAAGCTCGTAGCTCGTGAAGAGCGACAGCAATGACAATTCATTGTCGAGAGCTCGTAGCTCGTGAAGACGCCGGACGAAAGACGAAACTCTGGAACTCGAGGCACGAAGATGAGCCACGGGGTTTCGGCCCACTGTTGAGAAACACAGAGCCAGGCAGAAGATCTTTCTACGCACGCAGGGCGAAGGCACAGAGCTTTGTTTCGATGAGACTCGTGGTTATACTGTAGCACTGTAGGAAGAACTGGCTGACCGACGGGAGGTATACCGTCCGGTTCTGACATATACCGTCAGTACTGAATATACGGCCAATTCCAGGCAACCACCATCACGTGCGACGCGACTGCGGCGTCTTCCGTCCTTCCAGGCAGTAACGCGTTCCCTAACCACAGCGCGTCTCCAACGCACGTCACGCCGCCTTGACGCACAACGTAAAGTTCATCTACTTGCTGCCTGGGCACTTGACCTCTTCGCTTCAAACATGTCGCCATGCCCGCGTAAGTGATTCGGACATCTACTCGAAGAAAGTATGAAACTGACGAGCAATAGGCCAGGTGACCAGTATCGCGACACAAAAGCTTCGATAAACCCATTCGAAGAGCAGCCTCCACGAATTAATGAATATACCGCACAGGACATTGCCACCCTTCAGTCTCGACTGGACAAACAGCTGGGTCCGGAATACATCTCGTCACGTCCTGGAGCAGGAGGAGGCAAGGTACACTATCTCGCGGCCGAAAAGGTCATCAACCTAGCCAACGAGGTTTTCGGATTCAATGGCTGGAGCAGTGCTATACAACAAGTCCAAGTAGACTTTGTGGACGAGAGTCCGGGTTCAGGAAAGATCAGCTTGGGTCTATCGATCATAGTCCGCGTTTCGCTCAAGGACGGCACATATCACGAAGACAACGGATACGGTCACATTGAAAACTGCAAGGGAAAGGCCGCTGCTTTCGAGAAGGCTAAGAAGGAGGCCGCTACCGATGCATTGAAAAGAGCTCTGCGTAACTTTGGCAATGTCCTGGGAAACTGTCTCTACGACAAGGATTACCTTCAGAGAGTCACTAAGCTCAAGATTGCCCCATCGAAATGGGACGCCGAGAACTTACACCGCCATCCGGATTATGCGCCCATCAAGAAAGAGTCCATCGCCGAAGCTCATGAGCTCCAGCTCGCACAGGCAGCAAAGCCGCGACGGATGGAAAGTGGCAACTCGGTCATGACGAATGGAAGCACGGAATATGGCGAGGATGAATTTGGTGGCAATCTATTCGATGGAGTTGATTTTGGTCACCCTGACGAGGTTATGCTAGACAATTCAAGCACTGAGCTCGACACAACTGATGGATCTATTGCAAGGCAGAATGTGGCTCGTCAGCAACCAGCACGCGTCAACTCTGCTCCGAACATGCAGCAAGTACGAAACCAGGCGCCGGCCGCCCAACAGCAGAGACAACAGCCGCCGCCACCACAACGACAACCTGCACAGCAGCAGCAAAGACCGAACAACAACAACAACAACAACAACAACAACATGATGCGGCCTAACGGTGCCATGCCGCCTCCGAATGGTAATAATGCTGGTAACCAACCTCAAAACCGTATGGGCTCGTCTTCTGGTGGACAACCTAATTCTGGTTCGAACAACTACCAAACCAACGGCCTCGACAATCGTGTGACACCGCCAGCCATGGACACGACAGATGCTTCAGGCGCCATGGGCCCACCGATGCCAATGGAACTTCCTCCAGATGCGCCCACGGGATTTGTTACCGGACGAGCCGCCAAAGAGGGAAAGGTATTGCCATTTGATCCTCATGCTGAAAGTCCTTCGATCAGACGGACGGCCGGCGTGAGCGCCAAGTCTGCACCCATCAAACGGTCTGATCTGGGGTTGCCCGAGGCGCCTCCACCGGCAAAGGTGCCAGCCAATCTATCGGCACAAAATGCTATGGCTGTCAACAAACCGAATTTCGTGAACCCAGCGGCCGATGCAAATCGAAGGATTGGTATGCCGGGTGGTATGCAGAGTCCAATGGGCGGCAACAGAGGGGCTTATAAGCCACCTTCGATCAAACGACCTGCGCCTCCAGAAACACCGTCGCGACAACCGTTGGCTGATATGAGCAACATGCAGCAGAATGATGGACCAAACGAGGCGAAGAAGCCGAGACTCGAAGGCCCTCAGGACCAGCAAAACAATGTTCCCCAGTCATCGTGATCATTCGACCACGTTGACAACCCTTCACGTAATTGGAGGTTCCGGCAAGAGTGCATTTCCCGGCGTTCACGAGGAGTGATAGTTTTAGAGATATCCATCTTCATATCCAGTTCGTATGATCATCTCAATGCTTTAGGCACTGCAAAGTCTTCCATGTTGCTGTTGTTCGTCTTCTTCATTGTACGTTTCGCGGCCGGACCAGTCTCTGTAGAAGCCGCACCACTTTCGCCCAAGATACTTTGAATGACTTTCGTCTTGCCTTCGGCTCGGTTCAAGCGGTCGTCGAAATCTGTAACAGCTTCCTCGTTGTTCTGCGTGGACAGACTTTCTGCTTCTGTCAAGGCCGATAATGTCTGGAAGTGCTTTCGTAGACGAGCATTCTCTGGTAGAGGCGGCACAGTGATCTGGTCGGAACCGCTCTCTTCTTCGGTCTCACTGGGGTCGCTATTCTTCGACATTCGAGCGTCCCAAACTGCACATTGGCCGGCCAGAGCTCCCATAGCGGCGAACTTTTCGAAGCCCTTTTCGAGCCCGAAGACTCGACCCTCGATCCTGCCTGATCGTGATCCATCTGCCACACCAAGCTGGTACCCTTCTTGATAGAAGCGTTCTTCGAGACCCCAGAGGTCGTCGAGGGGATCCTGATTAGTATTGTCAGACATTGCTGCTTCAAGTCTTTTGGTTGTTTTGGAATGTAGCTGAGCATTTATCATTAATTCGTATTGTATTATGGTTCTTATCGATACCGAGGTCAGCGAAGCTTTTGTGGGCCCGCAACGAACTTGATGTGACTCCGACTGATATTGACGAGCAGCCAGACTCTTAGCAAACACCAATTCGGAAACAACAGATTGGAGCGAGTCCTTTAACAACCGTCTGTCGTATAAATACTCCTGGTATATACAGAGGATTCCAAGACATCGCTATAGGCAACACCCACTCCTTGGGCCCAACACACAATCATGGCTGCCGCTCTTCCTGGTCAGAAGACCAAGGAGATCCTGCCAGAGCCAGGCAAGAGGAATATTCTTGTTACCTCTGCGCTTCCATATGTCAACAATGTCCCACATCTTGGTAACATCATTGGTAGTGTTCTCTCCGCAGATGTCTTCGCAAGGTCCGTCAATCATTTCTACTACAAGCCAGGCGCAATAGCCGCTGACCAGAAACAGGTACTGCAAAGCACGTGGGTACAACACTCTCTACGTCTGCGGAACAGACGAGTACGGAACAGCGACCGAGACCAAGGCGATAGAAGAGAAATGCTCCCCACAAGAGCTTTGCGACAAGTACCACAAGCTTCACAAGGAGGTCTACGACTGGTTCGAGATTGGTTTTGATATCTTTGGAAGGACACCTACAACCCAGCAGACCGACATTGCTCAGGACATTTTCTTGAAGTTGCACAAGAACGGCTACCTTGAGGAGAAGACAACCGTGCAGCCATACTGTGAAAAGCACGGAGCGTTTTTGGCAGACAGATTCGTCGAGGGAGAGTGCCCGCTTTGTGGATATGAGGACGCAAGAGGAGATCAGTGCGACAAGTGTGGACATTTACTCGACCCATTGGACCTCAAGAATCCTCGATGCAAGCTGGACGGCGCCGCACCCATCGCGAAGGAGACAAAGCACGTTTTCTTATTGCTGGACAAACTCCAGGGACAGGTCGAGGAGTGGTCGAGAAAGAGTAGCAAAGAAGGAGCATGGTCAAACAACGGTATTCAAATCACCGAGTCGTGGTTGAACGAAGGCTTGAAGCCACGAGGTATTACCAGAGATTTGAAGTGGGGAACTGCTGTACCGCTGCCGGATTACGACAACAAGGTCCTGTACGTCTGGTTCGATGCCTGCATTGGTTATGTCTCGATTACCGCAAATTACACATCCGAATGGGAGAAGTGGTGGAGGGATCCAGAAAATGTCTCTCTCTACCAGTTCATGGGCAAGGATAACGTACCCTTCCACACTGTCGTCTTCCCATCTTCTCAACTGGGTACCAATGACAAATGGACCAAGCTTAATCACCTCTCGACGACCGAGTACCTCAACTACGAAAAGGGCAAGTTCAGTAAGAGCAGAGGAATCGGTGTGTTCGGTACCAGTGCAAAGGAGACAGGCATTCCAGCCGACGTGTGGAGATATTACCTCCTGTCGCGTCGTCCAGAAACCGGCGATACCGAGTTCGAGTGGGACGGATTTATCGCAGCGAACAACAATGAACTGCTAAAGAACTTTGGCAACTTCGTCAACCGCATCATCAAGTTCGTCAACTCGGCCAACTTCGACTCCGTCGTTCCAGACCACACGAAATACGATGACGCCGAGAAATCACTCGAGAAGCACATCAAGGAGACCAACGAGATCCTGACCGAGTACAGGCAGCAGATGGAAGCCGTCAAGCTGCGCCAGGGTCTAGCGACCGTTCTGCGCATGTCGTCTTTGGGCAACCAGTTGCTCCAAGACAACAGACTCGACAACGCGCTCGCCAAAGAGCAGCCGGACCGCTGCGCCGCCGTCGTAGGCCTAGCGCTGAGCCACGTGCACCTCCTGGCGTCCGCCATCGCGCCGTACATGCCAGCCACAGCTCTGTCGATCCTGCAGCAACTCAACGCCGAGCTCCTCATCATCCCCGACGGCGAGTGGCGCGGCAACACCGTCGAGCCCGGTCACAAGATCGGCAAGGCGGCGTATCTATTCTCGCAGATCAAGCCGGAGAAGGAGAAGGAGTGGCGCGAGATGTTTGGTGGCGAGGAGCTGAAGAAGGCAAAGGCTGAGAAAGAGGCCAAGGCTGCTGCGAAAAAGGCCGAGAAGGAGAGGAAGAAGGCTAAGAAGGCTGCTGGTGGTGCTGCTAAGCCAGCGGGTGAGGGTGAGAGCGTTGAGGCGGTGGAGAAGGACGGTGTGCAGAGTAAGTCTGAGGCTGGAACGGCGGTCGAGGAGGTTACCGAGGGCACCGCGCAGGTGACGCTGCAGACTTCTTAGATGGCTATGAAAAGCATGGGAGTTAGATGGCTCGTAAAATTTGGTAGAGGATACCCGCATGCATGTTTGCTCGTGTTCGGAGTGTTGCGATATAGTTTGAAAAGATAATATTCAACTACTAAGATAACAGATTGAGAGATGCAAACATCTGCCACCAGGCACCACTTTGGACCGTGCCACATACATCGCCTCTGCCTAACACACAACCCACCACTGTACACCATGATGATAACTAATTCGGTATCTCGTCGATGGTCTTGACTTGGATCTCTTTCCTACCATTCATTTTCCTCCTCAACGACGACGATGCAGGGTAGACTATCAATCGTTAGCATTTCCAACCACAATTCACACAACCAAGAAAGGAAGTACTCACCAACTCTCCTCAACCTATTCGGGCTACCCAGCGGCTGATAAGCCTTGAGTCCATGCCACGGATCAACACGCATATGATCCTCCCAGAAAGTCTTCCTCTCGAAATCAAAGCTCTCCTGCTTGGGGATCTTGAGCGTCGCGATAGTCTGCCAGGGGTACTTCTCCGGATCCCAGATCTTGCCTGCGTACTCGACGGGCTGAGCCTCTAGGTCCTCGCACAGCTGCACTTGAAACAAGTACTCGGCGTCGTGCTTGGTGTGGAAGTCTTGCAGCCAGCGGTGCAGGATGTCGCTTCCGTCTTCAGGGCGCACGGTCTCTTCGAAGAGCTTGCGTTGTGTCTCGGACGAGGGCACGAGGCAGTATTTCATCACGTAGTCGCCGAAGCGGTAGGCGGTCTGGCTGTATTGACGGGTCGACTCCAGGTGCGTGTTGCGGACTTGGTAGCGTGCCGACTGCAGCTCTTTATCTGGTCGGGCGTCGAGGTCTTTGTGGAGTGCCTTCTCGTCGGCGCCGTGTTGCATACGTAGGCCGATGATCTCGCGCGTGGTTTTGGCGTCGGCGAGGTCCAGTGCGGGTGTGCTGTTGAACTCGATGTCTTGGGTTGGGCAGGCGGCGCCGGCTTCGAACATGTCGCCATGCACGTTGAAGACCTTCATTGCAAATCCGCGGGGAGTAGGAATGCGGTCGTCCATGCCAGGATCACCGGGCTCGGTGCTGTAGCGGCATGCGGTCGGGTACTCGCCGGGTTGTGAGAAGAGCTCACCTTGCTTGAGGTGCTTTGGCAGATCATCTTTCACAACAAAAGTTCCCTTGACGATACCATGAGTGCGGGCATGAGTGCCGCTGAAGCAGTGGCGGGTGTTGTTCCAGTGGGCCCTTTGAATTTCATTGATCTGCTTTGCGACGGCGGCGATGTCTTCGTCCTCATTTGGAGCTTTGCTTTCTACACCTTTGGCATCCCAGCGAATGTAGTTGCGGTCGGCAAGGTCTTTGACGTCTCCACGAAGCTCAAGGGTGTTGCCGTGTGCGTTGGGCGCTGGGTGCACAGAAAGGTTGGAAGTGGTGTCGATTGCAGCTGTTGCCATTTTGAGTGATGGGATGTCTGGTGCTTGTACGGGAGATGAGATGGAGACAGAAGGAATAGGTAAACCCAACCTCGAAGTGATCTGGCTTTATACCAAGCGGCTGGCAGACCAGCTGCAGCCCTCAAGGCCATACCAGAGCCTACTCAGAGGTCCAATAGACCACTGATAGCAGTCTAGATCTTACTTACCCCGCCATGGGTAAAGGCTATGAGGCGTGAACGGTAGGGAATCGTGGGGTAGGTTAGTGATCTGCATGTGCCGGCCAGATGGAGACGCGCCATTTGAGATTACGGCGAAGTACTGTCACGAAACTTGACGAAAGCCTAGATCGGTTACGGGGAAGCCACCCTTTACTTCGTGCTGCATCTCGCCAACCTGCTACAAGTCAAGGACCTGACTGGTGTTTCATCACGAGGTGTGAGAGATGGGGTGGATCAAATGGAACTTGGGGAACACTGCGGCACTGGACACAAACATAAGGCTTGGCGAACCCTTTTCCCCGGGTTTTGAAATGCGGATCCCGTTCCGTCCACTAAGCTCGTTTGGGAACAGAGTCCGCCGCTAAGGAGAACAACAGATGCTGTCCTGCCCTGGTGCGTGGATTACAGTACGAATCCATTTGTATATATCTATGCGAGTGATCTCGGAACGGTTTACATGAGTCCTTAGAAGGCATCAATCAGTCGCTTGAACTTTGCAGCATGGCTGCCGACACAGGAGCACAGGCTCCTTCAAAATCTGGTAAGTCAATGCTTTCGCAAAGTGTCCCGGACCGCAGTATTTGGAGTGACGAGGAGAACTGACTCAGCTATTATTAGCGGCCAAGAACAAGAAGCGCAAGAGCAAGAAGAAGGCTGAAAAGAACGCCGGTAATAATGGAGAGGTCGCCGAGCCTAAGCATGAGCCAGACGACGAAGCAGATGATGCTGAAGGAGAAGCCGGAGAAGACGAGGAGGATGTCGGAACATCAAGAGTGGGGACTTATGTGGGCGGCATTGGGTGCGGATGCTGATAATTTATAGAACGCTTCGGTAGTGGAACCTCGCAAAGACCATGCACCGCCCTCGGAAGGGAAAGAAGGGAAAGAAGAGGTCAAAGATGGAGCCAAGGACGAGGAGACGAAAGAGTTGCCGATACGGAATGGCGCCAATCATTCCGCAAATACTTCTACATTTACACCACCCGCACATTCTCAACCCGATGCTCCGGAAGAAGAGACACCTCCACCCACACAACCCACGCAACCCACACAACCTGCACAGCCTTCCCAGGAAGACAGCGACACGATAGCACGCCTCGATGCAATGGCTAAAGAGCGCGACTCATTACAGGCCGAAGTCGCGGAGCTTCGCAAATCTCTCCAAGACATACAGGGCAAACACGAGGAAGAACTTTCCGGTGTAAGAAAAGAGGTCGATGGAGTTCACGCTGGCAAGCAAGAGCGCGACTCATTACAAGCCGAAGTCGCGGAACTTCGTCAATCTCTTCATAACATACAAGGCAAACACGAGGAAGAACTTTCAGGCTTAAGAAAAGAGGTCGATGGCGTTGAGGCTGGCAAGGAAGAGCGCGACTCATTAGAAGCCGAAGCCGCGGAACTCCGCAAGTCTCTCCAGGACATGCAAGGCAAACACGAGGAAGAACTTTCCGGTGTAAGAGAAGAGGTCGATGAAGTTCGGGCCGGCAAGGAACGAGCCGAAGAGCAGTATAGAACACTGCTGGGCAAGGTCAACACCATTCGATCACAGCTAGGAGAACGTCTAAAAGCAGATGCGGAAGAGCTCTCTTTGGCGCGGTCGCAGATCGAAGAGCTGCAGGAGAGACAAAAGGAGCTTCAAGCGAAGCATGATGAGAAAGAAACTACGATCCAGAACATGTCAAGACAGGTCAAAACGCATAACGATGAGCTGGCCGAACTTCGTAACCGCTCGAATCTGTCCACTTCCAATTGGTCCAAAGAAAGAGACGATTACAACTCGCAATTAGCGTTTGCCCGTGAGGAGTTTGAGAGCGCCAAGCAGGCGATGCAAGACTGGGAGGTTTTGGCTATGGAAGAAAGAAGCTTGAGGGAGAATCTTTCAGAAAGAGTCGGCGAGCTGGACGACCAATTAACGACACTGAGAGAAGCGTACGAACGAGTATCGAGCGAGCGTGACGGTCAAAACACCACGGTAGACGGTCTGCAGAGGGCGCTTCACGACATCCAGGAAGGTAAGGACCGTGGTTTGGGAACTCGAGTGTCGAGAGATTGCAGGCTAACATATGAAAGCGCGGAAGCAGGAACTCCGCGAAATGGTCGAGAACTCACAAACCCAGCTAGATGCACTTCGGAAGCAAGCAGACGAATCCGTCCAGAAAGCTGCCGAGTCGGCCACCAAGCTCGAAGCGACTCAGAAAGAACTCGAACGGTACATTCCTTTCGAGCGAGAAGTCAAGGAGAAGAACCTGCTCCTGGGCAAGCTCCGTCACGAAGCCGTAATTCTCAACGATCACCTCACAAAAGCATTGAGGTTTTTGAAAAAGGGTCGACCAGAAGACAACGTCGACAGGCAGATCGTCACCAACCATTTCTTGCACTTTCTGGCCCTAGACCGAAGCGATCCGAAGAAGTTTCAGATCCTCCAGCTGATTGCGGCGCTGCTGGGCTGGACAGAGGGTGAGTGGCTACTGGTGTCTAGCTGATCAGTCATGCTAATTCCACGACAGAACAACGCGAACAAGCCGGTCTCGCGAGACCAGGAGCGTCAAATGCACAGCTTCGGGTACCACTATCGCCATTCCGTCGCACGCCAAGCACGCCAGGTCTCACGTCTGACTTTGTCAGCAGCCCAACAGGATCGAGCAGGGAATCTCTGGCCGAGCTGTGGTCAGACTTCCTGGAGCGGGAAGCAGAAGAATCAGCAGGCGGTCGACGCGGGAGCTCAGCCGTCGGGCAAAGAAGCGCAAGCGTGACGAGCCCTTCTCCGCGGCAAGACCAGTCCGGACTCGGCATAAGAGCGGCGTCCAGCGGTCATATGAACCCTCCATCAAAACTTACAGAAGAGTCATAATACGAATAGAAATCGATCGTCTATGGTCTGAAACCCTTTGTATCTACCTGTATATCACCCAAGCGCCGTGCTAGTTCCGAGTCCATTATTTTCCCGTCCATTACCCAATCGATCCGCTCAAGGTCATTCACGACCCGCTATTTCGAGTCCGCATTATCAGGCGAACAGAACTCCTCGAACTCACCCCACGCCTTCTCGAGGTCATCGTTCACGATGATCTTGTCGTGTACGCCTGGCTGCTTGGCGAACTCGAGCTCGTTCTTGGCCTGCGCCAGACGCTGGAGAATGGCATCCTCCTTGTCGGTGCCGCGACCTCGTAACCGCTGCTCGAGGGTCTCCATGTTTGGGGGCTGGACGAAAAGGAAGCGCGCGTTGAGGTGTGATTTCTTTACCGATTTGACGCCCTGGTGATAGAGTCAGTGATGATGCTAATTGACAAGCTCGATCTGTCTTTCAAGGGGGAAAAATGCTCGACTCCAAAATTGCCTTTCCGTGCTGCGCGAGAACGGGCTTTCTTTGGGAAACAGATACAGCAATTGAAAGGGAAGAGAGCTTTACCTCCATCTCAATATCCAGAATACAAGTCCGTCCCTTCTGCGCAATATCCTCCACGGCCTTGAAACTCGTGCCGTAGAAATTGCTGCCAAACTGCGCGTGCTCAATGAATCCGCCCTTGACTACCAGGTCCTGGAACTCGTCCTTGGTCACAAAATAGTACTCCTTTCCATGCTCTTCTGCGCCGCGAGGCGTGCGCGTCGTGTGCGAGATGCTGAAGCCGAAGTTGTCGGGATACTTCTTCAGGAGTCGGTTCAGAAGGGTTGATTTTCCTGAGCCAGAGGGGCCGGAGACGACGATCGGGCGCGGTGTGGGGGCAGACATTGTGAGGAGGCGGTTGTTGGAGACTCGGAAGATTGGCTTGAGGAGAGTGCGCATCAATTGCTGGATGTGTTGTGTTTATCCAGGGAGCCGGTCGCAGCTGCGGTCTGATTCAGGTCTAATGGAGGACCCGAGGGCGGTGAAGCTGAGTATGGCGGGGCGGAGTGGAACGGAGTTCCACAGGTCAGCCGAGGGTGGAGGCGGTGTGTTCATCATTGCCTCCGAATCTGTGTCGCACGACTTCTGTTTGTTCTACTCCAATCGCATCGACGTTATCGTGAAGCGCACTTCGTTGTTTTGTATCTCCTGGCTACCGTACCTTACCACCACCTCCGACATCACGCAATCAATCCCGCTGCCTGACGTTTCAGCCCTATCCGTATCCGGCATCCGGCTGATCAATACACCACCGCCTCTCGAGATCGCCGACGTCCTCCTTGCAATTCCGACACACGAGACACAACTCTTGTCTTATTATACCTCTATACAGTCAACATGTCGGACCACACTTACGACTTCAACATCACCATGACCTGCGGCGGCTGCTCCGGCGCAGTGGAGCGCGTGCTCAAGAAGCTGGATGGTACGTAGCGGCGATGTGACTCGAAGTCATACTCGCCTTGTCTGCGTGAGTACCGGAACGAGACTAACGTCTCCCAGGAGTCAAGAACTACGACGTCTCCCTCGACAAGCAGACTGCGCACATCGTTACCGAACCAAGCGTGGACTATTCGACGGTACTGGAGAAGATCAGGAAGACAGGCAAGAAGGTCAACTCCGGCACAGCAGACGGTGTCGCGCAGGCCGTATAGATGCGCATCGACGGGCCCGGGCAGTATTCTGTAGCCTGTAGGCACTGAAGAAGGAAGGAATTGCAGAGACAGAGTAATATGCGACAGTACGATTGGAAACAGGAGGTTACATCAAGCATAGCGGGTATATTTCAATTTCATATGGCATTATTTCGAATTCGTCCCATCCCGGGTGTGGAGACGAACTACTACAAAGCAGATTCGGTGAACCTAGCCTCGACCTTCTGCTCCGTATCCGACAGAGCCCACTCGCTGCGGAACTTCTGACTCCTGGCCTTGTCCGCCTGCGCCTTAGTGAAGCCCTTTGCCTCTACAGCAGGGTTGTAACCGAGACCGTTCTTCTTTCCGATCTCGGCAGAATCGACAGGTGAGTTGTTCTTGCCGTCCGCACGCTTGTAGACCGTCACGACGACAGCACCACCGAGACCAAGGTTGTGCTGCAACGCGGCTGAGGTTCCGTCGACGAGTCTGTTGTTGGCCCATCCGCGCAGGTGCCAGACCAGCTCAGCACACTGGGCGAGACCTGACGCGCCGAGTGGATGACCCTTCGAGATCAAGCCACCGGAGGGATTGATGACCATGCGGCCACCGTATGTGATATCGCCTCTCCGCACCATCTCGTGCGCCTTTCCGTGTTCACTAAGACCCAGCGCATCGATGACAATCATTTCATTAGCAGAGAAGCAGTCGTGCAACTCCACAACCTTGATATCCTTGACCGTCACGCCGGCCTCAGTCATGGCTTCCTTGACCGCGAATTTGTTCATCTCGTAGCCCATGAGGTCGATACTCGACTTGCTAAACAGACTCGGCGCATCAGTTGCAAGACACTGTCCCGCGATCATGACAGCTTGGTCCTTGAGATGCGGTCTCGCGTCGAGAAACTCCTGCGATACAAGCACAGCAGCCGCTCCACCGTCCGACGTCGGGCAGCACTGCAGCTTCGTGAGCGGGGCGTGGATCATAGGGCTATTCATAATCTGCTCATGCGTGTACTCGTCCTGGAACTGACTGTACGGGTTACGCTTCGAGTGCTCGTGATTGACACGCGCGATCTCGGCAAAGTCCTCTGCCTTGGCGCCGTACTTCTCCATGTACTCACGGCCAGCGTTGCCGAACATCTGCGCCGCGCCAGGGGCGTTGGTGATGCCGCGGGTCTCCTTCATCATAGCGGCGGTGGTGCCTGTCGGGTTGGCTCGGTCGTTGAAGAAGCTCTGCAGCGAGCCCGGGAACATCTTCTCGAAACCGACGACGAGGACGCAGTCGGCGGCACCATGAGCGACCATCTTGCGACCGATGGCCAGACCGGTGCTGCCCGTGCTGCAGTTGTTGTTGACGTTGAAGATCGGGATGCGAGTCATGCCGAATTGGTAGAAGACTCGCTGGCCGCAGGTTGAGTCGCCGTAGCAGTAGCAGGCGATTCCTTGGTCGACGTCGTCGTAGTTGATTTGAGCGTCTAGCATGGCTTTGATGCCTGCCTCGAAACCGAGCTCGGTGTAATCAATCTTGCCGCGAGGCTTGACAAACTTGGTCATGCCTACGCCCAAGACGTAACATGGTGACTGCTTCTTGACCATTTTGGCTGAGTGGTGCGAGGTGTATGTCTTGGAACTGTATTACCTTCGGTCTCTAGATGCAAGAGCTTAGCGTCACGATCCTGATCTTATGTAGTACGGAGCTGAATGTCTCCCGAGGCTGTAAGAAACGATCAACAACGAGGACATGGCGTCTGGGGTTGAAGTTGGGGAAGTGGGGAGAGAGTTTCGGTTCAGAGTTGCCGAGGCTGCTTCATTTCATGTGATAGTACTGTACATGTATGGTCTGACCTGACCTGACCTGCGAACGTCTGTTCGATCGAGAACCATCGCACGGCTCCGTGTTGAAACCTTCGTGCAGCTGTCACAGTATTGCAATGAACCGGGCTTGCCGGATCATGAATGTCTCTGCACAGATCTAATCAATACCGCGGATCACCAAACCGAGTTTAAAGTCATGCAAAACGAATCAATTAAAGGGTATCTTGCTATGCTAACTTATGCATGTTGTTCATCAATCAGAACTCCTCGACGAGTGATTAGAGATTAGAGCCTAGGCTGCGATCTTACTCCGACGACGTTGGATGGCAAGAGCCTTGTCCGCCAAAGACTTGAAGTCCAGTGCTTTGTGATCGTGTGGCATATACTCTCCGCTGGCGATGCAGTGGACCTTCATGTTGGGATGGTATGTGAGGTTCTGCAACAGCTTCGGTGTGATGAGGAAGTATTGCGAAGTGTGTTCGGCACATGCAATGTTGACGATGCGAGAGTGGACCAGACTGCAATTGATTAGTTTGTGTTCATCTCCGGAGCTGATGAGCGCGAGGTCTTACCGTTCGTTTCTGGGGTCCATTCCCTGATTGATCTCGTCGACCACTCTGAAAGGTGCACGCGCCATGCTCTGCAGCGCCATTAGATAGAAAATGGTGCTGACTGCTCTTTCACCTCCTGACTGACGATGCGAGTCAAGGACCGACAGGCTTTCGTTCTCCCTGAACTTGACCATAACCTGGATGCTCCACTTCTCAAAATCCTCGTGCTTGAAGACCTCGACCTGACCTGCAGCGCCAATGCGAGCAAAGTTTTCACCAAAGGCTTCGCTGATCTGCGAGACAAGCTCGTCCAATCGAGGTTCCCACTGAGCTCGCGTGTTTGTGATGGCTGTTTCCAGACGTTCAAGCTCACGATTCGTACGCTCAAGCTTTTCGCGAGTCTGTTCAATCTTCCTGCCACGCTCTTCGAACTCACGCAAGATGTGAGGATTGCCTTCATGCACCATCTCCAGGCGCGCTCTAAGGCTCTCAATCTCGATCTCAAGCTGCTCAGGTGTTTGATCTGCTGGTTGCCCATCCTGAACGGCCTGCTCTTCTTCAGTTCGGTCATTCATCATTTTTTGGAGTTCATCCAAACTGTTCTTGGCTCTGACACGTGCGCCTTGAACTTCCTGCTCCAGTCTACCAATCTCTGTTTGATGTTGAGCGAGCGACTGGTTGATCTCATTGTTCCGTGCGTCGAGTGTCTCAAAGTCCGATTGTGCTTCGATAGAGAGTAATTCAGCTTCAAGAAGTTCGACATACAACTTCTGAAGGGCGTTAACTGCATTGGCATAATTGAGGGCTTCCTGCCCTCGAGTCAAGATATGACCGTCGATCTGGGCTTGAATTCCCTGAATCCGATCCCGAAATTCCGCATCTCGTCGATTGTGCCGGCTCAGCTTGTCTTGAAGATTTTCCATCCTGGTTGGCAATGCATCGAATTCGGACTTGGCCTTTTGTTGCGTGTTCTTCGCATCGGCCAACTCTTTATGTTCAGCTACCAGCTGCTTGCGGTCGTCGCCATATTTCTTAGCGTTCCTCTTTTGTTGTTCCACTTGCTCACTGAGCTCTTGCATCTCGTGTTGAAGCTCCAGTTTTTGTGCTTTCAGGTTACGCTCGACCCCGGTGTCGACAGCCATGTCGGTGAAGAGGCGAGGCTCTCTCAACGCTCGGGTTCGAGTCGAAGTTCCAGCATCGCCATACTCGCGTCTCCTTGTAATCTGGTATGTCTCTTTTGGAGTGGCAAACGAGGTGATGGGAGATCGTGTCAAAGCCTCGTATTGCTGGTTGTTCAACTCCTGGAAAGCAACACCGATCGCCTGGATATTTCGGTTGTCGCAAAGCATACTCAGTACTGGCTCTGGACCTTCCAGCAGGTCCAGAACGTACGCGTCAAGACCGAAGCTCCTCAATTGATCTCCTGGCACCGGTGGCCTGAAACTCGACAGCTGCGAAGGGCAGTTGCGAATGTTGATGTCCTTGAGGTGCAAAGTACCAAAGACAGCATCGTTCAATGTTTTGAAGTCCTCACTGTTCGTGACTGTCAAGGAGAACATCTCTGCATTGCCGAGCATGCTCTCCACATAGGCAGCGTGCTGTTTATTCTTGACCGCGCAAGAAATTACGGGTGGTCCATACACCTCGCTTGTGAATTTGTCGCGGTTTGCTTGAACCCATTCCCAAGCCTTAGCAGTGTCGGGCGAGTTTTGTTTCAATCTCGAAATCTGCTGGCCGGCTTGCGAGGTGAGAGATTTGAGCTGCTGGTCCAAGGTCTCGATTCTTTGTCTACGCCTTTGTGCCTGCTCAACGCACTCATCCTGACGAGCGTTCTCATCCTGGGCCTTTTCTTCGAGATCCCGAATTTGACGAGCTAATCCCCTTAGACGTTCGTTGAACTCTGCCGCATTGAACTCTGGAGGAGCATGTTCCATTTGAACCTGAAGATTTTTAATATCAGCTTCGAGACGGGCACGCTCCTGCCTGGAGGTTTTCTGAGTCCTCTTCTCGCTTTCTATCTCTTTGTTCAAATCGTCGATGGATGCATTCAGTTCGGCCTGCTTGGCAAAGACCTCGCTGGCGTGTAAGATGCCTCTGTCGTAGACTCTCTTGCGTGCCTTGACGACATCTTGGATTCTTTTGAGGTAGGTCCCCTTTGAGCGAGCGGCTTGAAGGGAAGGTTCGACCTCTTGCTGGAGTTGTTGCAATTCTTGCTCGGCCTTTTGCTTCTGGTCCTTGACGTCCTTCCAATGCAGTCTGGCAACACGGTACGCCGGTACTGGCCGGAGCTTTTCGAGGGCGCCAAGAGTCATCTGGACCTGTTCTCGCTCACGAAGTCGGTCAACGTCAGACTGCTGAAGATTCTGTCGCCCTTCCAGATTCCTCAAGCTATCCAGGAGTGTGGCCTGATCATTTTGGGACTTTCTTTGATCTCCTCGTAGACTTTTCAGCTCGGTGTGCCACTGAACCATCTCTTCTGGAGCAGCTGCACGCTGGGTTTGTTCAAGAAGGTCTTCCGGGCTGAGAGCTGCAAATTCGACCACACGATCTTGTGGGAGGAACTGACAAAGGTTGTCGACTTGAATGGAAAACGATTTGCACAGTTCAATAACATGCTTGCGAGTATCGGTTTTGCCATTGATGAAGAAGCTGCTTTTGTCGCCTTCTTTTCTGATGTGATGTTTGATGATCGGGTTCGACTCTTGTCGTGCAGGATCGCGAGCTAATTCAATCTCGATCTCAGCTTCCTTTGATCCATGCTTGACAAATTCTCCAATGTTCTTCGCACGTCCCAGATGCTCCGTCTTCCAGCCAAGTCCGAGACAAATCGCGCAGACGAGCGTACTTTTTCCCGTTCCGTTGGGACCGATGACCATGTTCAGACTGGGACCGGGAAAGAACTCCGCATTTGTATAGGTGACGAAGTTCTTGAGGGTGACGCGGACAATGGATCCTGGTTGGTGCTTCATTACCGTCGGAGTTGTACCATCGGTGGCCGTAGGGGCTGAAGATCTGTAGCTGTCGGGCAGCACTGGGCCCTGGGTAGAGTCCTGTAATACAACATATCAGCTGAGAAATATGTTTGACTGTTCGTGTAGCTCTCACCTCCTCGTCATCGTGGTTGTTCAATCTTGCGCGTTTGGCGGAAGACGCGACTGGCTGCGATGAGTAATCTGCTAAAGACTCATTGTCGTCTTCATCAAGCTGCGTTGAGCGCCTTTTGCGCCCTGCAATACGGCCGGGCATGTTTGAATGCTCCGAGATGGTCGAACAAACCGTTTGGTGATCGCTCCGCAGACGTAAGGTACACTTGCGGTGGAATAGCTAAGTACCTGAGATCAGGTGATGAGACGCGATTCTGACGCGCTTGCGGGAGAGAGCCTAATTAGGAAAGGGTGGACCACGAGTTCACGCTTCACTTTAGCGTAAGTTAAGGCAGCCATTAATTCCACTCCATAATATCAAGAATGGTGACATTTGAAAGATACTGAACGAGAGGTCCTCATTTGATAAACTGTCGATTGCAACATACTGTATTCGTCGGTTTTACCGAGCGCTGTGTGATCTGTACAGAAGTCGTTGTTCCATGCTGAGTGACAACGCATGCTTCGAGCCTCGTCGTAACAATTCACATCAGCTCTTATCAGTACTGCTATCGATAAAGTCGCCATCTCCCTACTACCTATCTGTGGGGAAAGAAAAGAAAAGGCCGAAGGACAACCGAGAGCTCGAGCGAACACAAGGCGCAGAGCCGTCTACCGTACTATTATTACCGTATTGATTAGGGTTACACGACCGACAAACACCCTGGGGAACTTGACTGATCTGCTGCTGCCGATACCGCGCCGGTGACAACGCCGATTTTGTGATAGGCAAAGGTCTTTCTTCACAACTCCCTCAATTGTGCTTTAACGATCTCTTTTTGGATTGCGTCTCGTGTACCAGAGTACTTAAATGCTGATGAGCTGCTGCATGGTGCAGTGAGCCTTCAATTGCTTGGACACAAATTCTGTCAATCATTTTTGCAGCGTTAAGTTAGGTTACCTCGACAGTCACAATCTGGACCTTTCTCAAGATGCTCGCTCGACCAGCCCTTCGCGCGATTCTGCGCCGGCGCATTCAACCCAGGCAGTTGTCTGTTGCTTCTTCTTTCCTCTCGACTCCCTCCCTTTCTACAGCCCGCTATGCTAGTGTCAAGTCCCACCGACACGATGACGGATCCGCACGATCCGCGGTTATCAATGTCTTGAACAACATCGCTTCCAAGAGGGAAGTCCAGCAATACCTCGCCCAGTTCACTTCGGTCGAGTCTCAGCAGTTTGCCGTCATCAAGGTAGGAGGCGCTATCTTGACTGATTATATCGACGAGCTATGCGCATCCCTTCGCAACTTGAACCAGATGGGTCTTTTCCCAGTCCTTCTTCACGGCGCTGGACCTCAATTGAACAAGATGCTGGAGAAGGCGGGTATTGAGCCACAGTACAACGAGGGTATTCGAATCACAGATGGTCAGACACTTGGTGTCGCAAGAAAGCTGTTTCTCGAGGAGAACCTCAAATTGGTCGAGGCTCTGGAGAGCTGGGGAGTCAAGGCCAGACCAATCACATCGGGTGTCTTGATGGCAGATTACAAGGACAAGGATCTCTACAAGTTTGTGGGTAACGTCAACCAGGTCAATGTTGACCCAATCAAGGCCGCCATTGCCGATGGTTACATTCCTGTCATGACTTGCATGGCTGAGAGCAATGAGGGTCAGGTTCTGAACGTCAACGCGGACAAGGCTGCTGCTGAGTTGGCCAAGGCCTTGGTTCCTCTCAAGATTGTCTACCTGTCCGAGAAGGGCGGTCTTCATAACAAGGAGACTGGCAAGCTCATAGAGGCCATCAACCTTGATGAGGAATATGACCGTTATATGGACATGCCTTGGGTCATCCACGGTACTCGTTCTAAGATCAGGGATATCAAGGATCTGCTTGACCACCTCCCAAGATCTTCCAGTGTTGCCATTATCCACCCAGAGACTCTCGAACGCGAACTCTTCACACACAGCGGTGCCGGTACTCTTATTCGACGAGGCACCAAACTCCACCAGGCATCTTCTCTCAGCCAGTTCCAGGACATCGACCAGCTCAAGAACGTCCTTGTCAGAGATCGCGAAGGTCTGGACTCTGCGAACGTCGTCGACAGATATCTGGAAGGTCTCAACACAAGACCCTTTAAAGCATACTACGATGAAGCCATGGACGCACTTGCAATTGTCCTCCCACCGGAGCAATCCAAGCCTGACCAAATCGCACACCTCGCCACCTTGACTATGACAAGATCTGGATGGTTGTCCAACATTGCCGACAACGTCTTCCAGAGTCTCAAGCGTGACTTTCCTAAGCTGGCGTGGACCGTCAAGCAAGACGACGAGAACTTGACATGGTTCTCGGAGAATGCCGACGGTAGTATTACCAGACAAGGTGAAGTCCTGTTCTGGTACGGCATCGAAACACCAGAAGAGGTCAGGAACTTGATGGCCGAGTTCATCCAACACGGTAGACAAATGTTTGGTGACATCAACCTCGAAAGCCAGCTTCACCGCGCATCAGCTGCCGCTGTGAGGATCAGGGAGGGTGCTGCTCGCTTGCAACAATCGAGAGAGCAGATTGGCCAAGTCGCTCGTGCTTACTCGACCAAGGCCTTCAGACCTCAATCTCGATCATTCAGCACAACCTCTCGCCGCTCATACGCTACCGACACTAACCCCAATCCACCTCTCGGTATCAAGAACAGCGAAAAGGAGTATCCATCCAAGATCGCTGTCATTGGTGCTCGCGGCTACACCGGCAAGGCCTTGATTGAGCTTTTGAACCGTCACCCTAACATGGACCTTCGTCACGTCTCGTCTCGTGAACTTGCCGGCAAGAAGCTTGCAGACTACACCAAGCGTGAGATAATCTACGAGAACCTGTCACCAGATGATGTCAGGAGGATGGCCGACAAGGGAGCAGTCGACTGCTGGGTCATGGCCCTGCCAAACGGTGTCTGCAAGCCATACGTTGATGCCATCAACGAGTCCAGCCACAAAGAGGCAGTCATTGTCGATCTGTCTGCCGACTACCGTTTCGACCCTGAGTGGACCTACGGTCTTCCAGAGTTGGTCAAGAGAGGCACTATCGCAAGCGCCAAGCGCATCGCCAATCCAGGTTGTTACGCCACCGCTGCCCAGCTGGGTATTGCCCCTCTTCTTCCTCACCTCGCCGCCGCTCCTGCCAATCCAACTGTCTTTGGTGTTTCCGGCTACTCCGGTGCTGGCACCAAGCCAAGCCCAAAAAACGACGTCAACAACCTCACAGACAACCTTATCCCGTACAGCTTGACTGACCACATCCACGAGCGGGAGATCAGCGCTCAGCTGGACCGTGAGATTGGATTCATTCCTCATGTCGCCGTCTGGTTCGCCGGTATCCACCACACTATCTCTCTTCCACTCGCCGAGAAGATGGCATCTCGCGACGTGAGACAGCTTTACCAGGACAGGTACGCTGGCGAGAAGCTCGTCCGCATCACTGGTGAAAGTCCTTCCGTCAAGCAGATTGCCAACAAGCACTATGTTCAGATCGGTGGTTTCGCAGTTCACAGCAGTGGAAAGCGTGCCGTTATCAACGTCACCATTGACAACTTGCTCAAGGGCGCTGCTACTCAGTGCTTGCAGAACATGAACCTTGCCCTTGGATATGCTGAGTATGAGGGTATTCCGATGGAGTGATGTGATCATGTCATATGGTTTCATTAGTTTATTCTGGAGATGGTTTCAAGGCTAGATTCCATAGGTGGGGAAGGGTGAGGAGATTTGATACCATACACAGAGACGAGATCTCTGGCGACGTGGCCAGGTCTTGATGTTTTCTATGTAGCTAGCGCATATGCGACCTAGGGGGCTGGACGCCAGACGAAGGTGAAAATTACTATAGACTCATGGTACCTCCTTCGAAGTCGTTAAGCCGTCCATCTATAGTGTCATCGTACATGAATAGCGTAACTACCGATTCGAAGAAAAATGCTCTGCGTTTGTGACAAAGCAGCGAAGGCATGCGCTACATCGACGGTAATCGGGTGGATGTCGCGTCAGGGAAGTGCTCCGGTGTATACAAATCTGCGTCGGGCGATCATAAAACCGAAGCGGCGAGCGACCGGCGGAAGCAAGACTCTACTGCCTTTGCGAGTCGGAGTTGCTACATATGGTAGTACGCCCGAAAAGGCGTTTCTGGTTCCATGATGTTATATCTTGTGCTTCTATGTAACAACTAGTGATAGGGTAGAAATTCCTACAATCATGCATCAATCTTCTAAGATCACTGTGCTCTTTGTTGGCGCTGTAAGTGCGACAAACAAGACCGTTGGATGTCGACGCACTGACAGGGCAAGGGTAACATAGCTTTCGGAAATGATAATGTCCTCTGGAATCACTCGCAAAGAATTGAGACCCATCTTGGTACCGACTTGGAGGTCATCGGTATAATCGACCCTTCGACCGAACGTGTCAACCAGGTGCTTCAGCAAAAAAAGTCCTCGGCGGCGGCGGCATGCTACCTCGGAGCTCAACACTATGCTTCGATCAGGAAGCCGAAGTAGGTCTCGCAGAAAGACAACTATCGCCAGATCTCGTACTTCTTGGAACTCCTCCACACTATAGGGGTACAGCGCACCTTGGACGCGATCTTGAGCTTCAGATTATTGCTTCGTTCGGGTCAAAATGTACCATATTTGCGGAAAAGCCAGTGTCAACTGCGAGACCCGAAGAGTCGTTCCCAGTGGCACAGGCGCTTGCAGTTTCAGGAAACGCTGTATCGGTTGGTTACATGCTCAGGTATCTGAAGGTCGTCCAACATGCTATCTCAGTAATTTGGCAAGAAAAAGTCCGAATCATGACTGTCAGTGCTCGCTATACCTGTGCGTATTCACGAATCCGCAAGGTCGATTGGTGGAACAAAGCAAAACAGTGCGGACCGATAGTTGAGCAAGCTACACACTTTGCCGACCTGTGTCGATACATTGGCGGCGAGGTTGAGCTGTCCACCGTCTCAGCACTCGCCCTTGAGTATGATGAAGAAGCAGGCTCCCTATCTAGCATGGCTGTTGATGAAGCGACGATTCCAGAGGAGGACAGAATCCCACGAGCAACAACTGCCATATGGTAAATACACACTTGTCATTCGAACATTCGCAGTACATCTTTCGCTCTTGCTGACCGCCTTGTAGGAAGTACGAAAGTGGTGCGATGGGCACACTGATGCACAACATCGCGCTACATGGGATTCGATATTCCAATGAAATAGTCATCACTGGCGACGGTTACCAGCTACGTTTGGTCAATCTATACACTGTGCCGACTTTGTATATCCGGTAACCAATGTTGATTGTATCCTTTTTGGTCGGCGCTGACGTCTCTCAGGACCCCAGAAAGCGAGGAGGAGAAATCGTACACTTATCCTCATGATGATCCATTCTATACAGAGTTCGCCGTTCTCCTGGAATCGATTCGCGGGCAAAGAGCCGGTTCTACCAGTAATGGCAAATCGACGTCTGACAAGCTGTATGAGCCAGCATCAATCATGTCATCATACGAAGATGCATGCAAAACGTACGAATTGACTTGGCGGATCCGAGATGCCAGTGAGGAATCGACGGCCAAGCGTCGCAGCAGAAACCACGGCGTACTGGCAAAGCTATAGTGTGGCTACGAGGTCACAGGACGAAGACTAGAGTTGACACGGGACTTGTTGGTTCTTAGGCCAGACGAGGTCTTGCAAACGGTGAGAAGGCGAGGCCAGTAGCAGAATGAATCCCTGCTGTATGCAGTCAAGTACTCACTGACGTTGTAAGCCGCCACGGGTTAGGATTAGGCGTGCAACTCGTGCGACCTAGTAATTTTTAATGGACCAAACACCTGTGAGTTCGGCCGTCTGGTGCAGTGCCGCAAAGCTGCGGTGTTCGGGTACGGCCACCAAAAAGTCTACGAGATATCTCCGGCGATCGGGAATAACGTGAGGTGAGATGACGTTTAAGCATAGAAGCCTCGGGTTTCTATTGCGTATGGTATCGATGAAGTGAGCCCTGGACTTGATAATTACAAAGCGGAGCACGCCATCGCCTCATATTACAAACACACAGGTCAGATCCAGTCCTCCTGTCGAGCGTATATATTACCAGTTTCCCAAGGCATTGGACATCTCGAATCAACCGTAGGTTCGCTTTCCTCGTCCTTGTCACCTTTACAATTCGAACTATACCGAATGCGATCGACAAACGCTCTGTACAAAGCATCCTCGACTATCACATCTTCCGTTCGTCCTTTACGATCTTCCAGACCCCTCACCAATCTTCGACCCTTATCTAGACCAGCATCAAACATGACTACCGGTCAATTCAAGTACATCGACCCCACCACATACGTGCAAAGCACGGAACCGTTCATCAAGCCCTGGAACAAGGTAGACGGTCCAGGCACTTCCTACAGCCTCATCGACCACGAACGATCCGTCGAGAACATCCGTGGTCAAGAGGAAAACTTCTCCACCGACAAGTCAGGCTTTGCTCTGTATAATCATCCTGCTAAAGAGACGGCATTCGTGGACGAGACGGCGATTCGCGATGGATACTATGCGGAAGTGGAAAGCCTGCTCCGGGAAAAGCTATCGGGCATCAAGAAGGTGGTGATGTTCGACCACACCATCCGCAGACGGCAAAAGTCCTCTCCCCGACAGCCGGTCCAGCAAGTCCACGTCGACCAAACCCCCGGCGCGGCCGAAGTGCGCGTCAGACGACACTTGCTGCAGGACGAGGCAGAAGAGCTGCTCAAAGGCCGCTACCAGATCATCAACGTCTGGCGACCGATCGAGAACGCCGCGTCCGACTTCCCTCTCGGCGTCATCGACTGGCGCTCCACCGTGCCAGAGGACTTTGTCAAAGTCGACCTGCTATACCCCAAACGCGCCGACTCGCACAACGACGACGACAGAGGCGTCGAGGTGCTTCCGTCCGAGGATCCATTGTCGACAAAAGGCTACGAGCCACGCGGCGAGACGTTCGCGGTGGCGCCTAGCAAGCAGCACAAGTTCTACTACATGAAGGACATGACGCCCGACGAGGTCATGTTTATCAAGTGTTTTGACTCGAGGAGTGAGACGTTCGCTGGTAACAAGGGTGTTGCGCACTGCACGCCTCATACTGCTTTTGTGGACCCCCAGACACCGGCCGATGCGCCTGGTAGGCAGAGTATCGAGGTCAGATGTTTGGTGTTTTACGAGTAGAGTAGTTGACGGTCTTGTGGTTATGTAGCATATAATGAAGTTCTCATATTCATAAGAACCGAACGGCTCACGTGCATTTGAAACCAACCGGGTGTACCTCGTGTCATGGCAAGACGCAGATGATTTTGCATATATGATGATAGACCAAGAAAGTCTACATTCTGTAAGAAGAGAGCGAGAGATACAGTATGATTATATATGCCAGAAGCGAACCCGCCACTCCATCGCAGCCTAAACTGCATCGTACTGTCGGGATTATAAACGGCATTACAGTGATCACTATTGGTCACCTGGGAATGTGGAATGTCAACTGAGCAAGTAACAACCCAAGGGTATTTCTGGACCGTGGTATCAAGAAAGAAAAGAAAAGAGGTTAGCAGGAGATTCGGCGGAGTTTTATCCGGCGCGCGGTGGAGATTTGGGTCCCGGAGATTGCCCGCCCGATGCAATACCTACATGTAGGTAACAGAGATGGTTCTTGGGTTCTGGCTCAAGGGTTTGACTGATGTAGCAGAATAGATCGATTCGTGATTATTCTAATGTCACAAGAGAGACTCAAGAGCGCTGTCAGACCTCATTGCCGTGGTCACAATGGTATATTACAAATTTACCCAACCAATCAATACCTGATGAAAGAAGAACGCCGCGCTATGATACCTACCAGTCGTCTGTCCTTTTACCACTATGTAGCATTCAATCCTCAGACTTCAATCCACAAAGATCAGTTCCAAATATCGAATCGAGCCATGCAAAGAACAGCCAGTAGAAGCCTGCGTTCTTCCAGTCAAAGCTTCCATCTTCCAATCTCGGAATCTGCGAACCGGCATTTCCATTCTTTTGCCCGAGGAAGTATCCGATGACGGGCAATGATGCGAGCATGGTCGAGTACTTTGGCGGTATGGGGAGGAAGGCTTGTTCAGCAGGAAGAAGCACGGCGCGGGTTGCGCCTGGGACGCGCATCGGTCTCTGGCGAACTGTCTGGTCTTGTGTCGCGAGATCTGTAGAGGATGCGAATGGATCGTAGCTGCCCAGCAGATTCGGCTGGCTCTTGCTGCGTTGTGCGAACGCTGGCGGTGCAAGGCTTCCGTTGACGGTCGCTGACGTCGCTGTCTGTGATGAATCGGGCGAGCCTTCCGTGCCAGCTATGAGTGTGTTTGTGGAGAATGACCGAGGTAGCGAATCAGAGTCTATCTGTGCACCGGCGTTCGAACATGGAATCGGTGCATCGTTTGGTGGACCAACTCCGCGAAAGGGCTCTGCGTATACCAGATGGCCGTGCAGGACGTGGGGAGAACGGTCGCATGCGAGATCAGCCGCCTCTGGTGAGTCAAAGGTGACCTTTATCCAATGCTCTCCTCCATAGTATGCATTCCTCTTCTTCTTGGCCGCTGCCGAAAGGCTTCGCTGCGCCGTCGCCCGGCTGTAGGTCAAAGACATGTCGTAGCGTTGGTATGGCGGCTGTCGGTCATAGTCCTCGTATATGCAGCCTCCGGATATCTTCTCGTAAAAGTCGATAGACGCCCATTGCTGATCGCGACCATAACCATATAGCATGACTTCAGTGGGCTCCTTGGCTGTGTTCGATGTTCCCCCCGTCACAGTATTCGGATCTATTGTTGTCAATGGGCCTTTCGAAACATCTTTGGCGCGCTGTGTGGTCTTGTATGCGTTAAAGATGGCATCTTCTGTCTGAACGTTCTCGATCCTCGCAGCATCCTCCTTCCTGGCTGGTGTAGCAGTCTTACTGCGCGAAAATCCTCTTCGTCGCGTAGACCTTCCAAAGGGTCCCTTCTCCTCTGGTTCGCGACGGCGATTGACGTCGGCGCTGCAGACAATTTGTTAGCTTATTATTAAAGGTCATCCCCAAGGATGTTCTCAGCTGGCATGGTTGTAGCAAGACCTACTCTGCATATTCGTAGCCCCAAGGCAATCGTCTACCACTCGCATCGTAAGCCTTTTCATTATCCGGCACCGCATGCACTTGCATGCCACCTCGTAATGAGTTCATCGTGATTTTGTGGTGTGTGAAATAATTAAAGGACGAAGGAGATTGTCTGGATCAACAAATCAATGGGCGAGCTTCAACTTCACTGCAACACCCGCAGATCAACCGCGAAAGACAAGACGTGAACCATGGTCCAAGCGCCTTCGTTCACATGTGCTACAACTTTCTCTCTTCTGATCTGCCTTCGAATTCCCTACTGCACTTCCTTTTCTTGCTTGTGTATTGATCTAGAAGAAAGCGTGCTACCGAATCCAAATCTTGCCCTCGTTGAGACTTTATCGACACACTTGTAGCAGATCTGTCTGGGCTCGAGATGTTTTATCTCGAAAATGTCGAGCGTCCAAATGTCAATTCGAGTCAGGTGCTAGAGACAAGCAGTCGAATCAACGATCAGTACCGGTACAGATCATAGTCAAGTGTCTTTTCGCCGTCTCACCTGACGCACCTCATGTCTTCTCATCACATGTCCAGATGTAAGGTGCTGTACTATGATTACCTTGCCATTGTCTCCCGACTGGCACATGCAGTTCTCCAATTCCCGTCTCTCCACCAGGCGTTCCCCGCATGACCTCATGCTATATCATGAATTAATTTGTCCACAATGAGGAGCACCACAAGAATCGCACCGACCTAAAGAGAACATTGAACAAGTCAAGCAACATGGAAGAATCAAACCGAGAGCGGCAATCAGCAGAGCTAGTCCTGCTTCAATCAATGTACCCGACCGAAGTGACCTTCAACACCCCGAACAACGAACCACCAGACCTCTCCCACCAGGACGCCCACGACCCATCCTTCAATCTCAAGATAAACGACGACTACACCCTCGAACTGAGCCTCCCACCAAGCTACCCCGAAACAAACCTACCAACAGCCTATCTGACCTGTAGCGGGCACATTAGTAGCAGCACCCGAAAACACGCACGATCGCTCCTCTCTTCCGTCCTAGCAGACATAACACCCGGACAAGAATGCCTAGACATCCTCATCCAACAGCTCTCGGAACAACTCTCCACCCTCTCGTCCACAGACGACCACTCGCACGACTCACAGAATAACCCACAAACAACCCCCCAACAATCTCAGTCCCACACACCCCGCATAAAAACGACCCTCCTCTGGTCGCACCACCTCCTCGCAACCTCGAAACGGAAAGACATCGTGTCCTGGTCGCGCTCGCTGCGCCTTAACGGTTACAGCCGCCCCGGCTACCCGGGCGCGATACTAATAGAAGGTGAAGAAGACGACGTGGACGAGTTCGTGGCGCGCATTAAAGAGCTGCGGTGGCAGGCGCTGCAGGTTCGTGGGGAGGAGATGAGTGAGAAACGGAGGCTGGCTGGGAGGGAAGGATACGGGACCAGAGAGGTGGAGAGCCTGGGGGACCTGGCTGAGGAATTGAAGAAGAGGAATCAAGGGCTGGCCGAGTGGTTTTTGGAGGGCATGAAGATTGGACACTGATTTATGGACCACGTTTCGGCATATCGAGGACCGAAAAGAAAGGATGAGGTACAGCACAAGAAACAGAAGGAAGTGAAAAGGATCGATTGAGCAAGACAAGCTCTAACGCCGGAGATATGGGCATGCAAGAAAAGTCCCAACTCCCATGAATACCCAACCCTCGAACCGGTCAGCACGACCAAATGCCTTCGTGCCAAACACAGACTCCGAATTTTCAATGCTCAAAATCTCCCAAGCCATGCATCGTTGCGAAAAAAAGTATCCAAATCATCTATCACCAAGCCATCACAACGAGCACTATCTCGAAGCAATGATCCTTCTGGTCTTCACCAAGAACGGGCTGGGCATCTCATCCCTCTCAGGGTCCCACAACGGCTCGAGCATACGTCCCGACTTGGTCGTCTTCTCGCCGTCGGACGAGTCGCTTGCGCTGCCCTGCTGGTTCTGCATCTCGGCCATGTTCAGCTCGACCAACGTGCGTCCCTGCAGCTTGTTGCGTTGCATCGTCTTCATCAGGTCGGCGCCCTTTCTCGCGCTGAGAGCCGTGGGTGAAGGCTGTGATGGGGCTGATGGAGCCTTGCGGACTGGGCTGGCGAGATTCCTCGTCATGGGCTTGCGGTTCGGTGATGATGGGCGCGAGTTCTCGGTGCCTGCGGCCGAGGTCGGGCGAGGTGCGACGACCGCTTGAGGGCCGTAGACGTTTGGTGTTGATTGCATTCTTTGATGGATCTGTGGTCCTTGTGTTGTGCGTGCGCGGCTGAGTGCTGGGCGGGCGATACCGCTCGATGAGGGTCGTGCGGGGGGCATCTTGAATGGGTCGCCCGTTACGAGCGGAAGTGGCTTTGGCCTAGTAGGCGAGTCGCTGTCGTCGAGCTCTTCCTCATCATCGTCGGCAAATTCGCCGCTGTTCGCAAACAGTGCCGATCTGCTCTCCCGTGTCGCGGCTACGTCGAAGATGTTATTACCTCTCAGTGCCGGTTGTCGCAAGTTGGTTCCCTCAAGAGGTGTGTTTCTGCGGGGTGAGAGTGAAAGGGAAGCAAGGTTGCGTATTGGGCTTGGATCAGCCATGTGTACATCCATCGGACTTGGTGCCAATTCTTCAGCATTGGCAATGGTCCTGGCACGAGTGAAAGGCGTTCTGCTCGACTTCTTAACCGGCTTGTGCCTCTTCTCTAGTGGTGATTCGGGCTGTCCGAGAGAAAGTTGTGAAAAGTCAGCGGCTTCCTCGTCGATCTCGCTGACGGTGTTAAGCGATTTGTGACCGACAGGAAATGCCGGTGGTGTCGATGATCTTGGAATTGGGTCTTCGACGTGGCCAGATGTGCTCGACCACGAGGTGTTTGAGGTGTTTGACGAGGTAGGCATGTCAGAAATCCGTCTTGCGACCTCCTCTTCCACTCTTTGAATCAGCATTTCTTGCATTTCCTTCTCTGCAAGATCGACCCTCCGGTTAATCTCGAGCGTCGCTCTTGTTTCCCATTCCATGAGGAGCTTCTTGTTGATACTGTCGTATGCGGCCTCCTTCTCTGCCTCCAGTGCAGCAATGTGCTCTCTTGCCAATCTCAATTCCTCGAACGCCTGGGTCTTGGCAAGTAAGTGTTCCTGTACGAGAAGGGCACTGTTTTGTGATTTGCGGATCAACTTGACGCGTGGAAGATTCAGCAGGGCAGCTGTGTCCGGTCTGGCATTAGGATTGACCTGCAAGCATGCTGTGATAACCTCTGACAACTCCCTCGAATATGCTCTAGGAAGCGGTGTGACCTTTCCTAACCTAATCTTCTGGATCAGATCCAGATGTGTCTTTGCGTTGAAGGGTGGCTCTCCAGTACAGAGTTCGTACATGACGCAGCCAAGCGACCAGATATCCGAATAAAGCGAGTACCTTTCCGACATGCAAATCTCCGGCGACATGTAAAAGGGTGTCCCGACATATGTTGATGCAAAGTCGTGTGATGCAATAATTTTTGATAGTCCAAAGTCGCCGAGCTTGACGGCATTGCCATCGCCAAGGAAGACTGCGAATGGTTAGAACCAAAGCGTGTGGCCTCGACGGTATACGGCTTACCATTCTCTGGCTTCAAGTCTCTGTGTAGAATCATCCTGTCGCATGCGAGCTTGCTCTTGACTGGTAAAGCGTTCTTGACCAGACTGACAGCACCTCCGTCAGCCCGCGGCGGTTCCTCTCCATAGTGACACCGATAGAGTGCTGACACGAGTTGCGCAAAAATGGTCCAGACCAGCTCTTCATCAGCGTATGCATTCCTGGCTTTGAGGTCCTTGATCATAATTCCTAAATCTCCGTTTCCGCAGTATTCCATGTACAGATGCAGGTCGGATGACTCCTTGTGATGCTCCTTCTCGTAGTAGCGGACGATATTAGGATGGTCCAGTTGTCGTAAAATGTTCAATTCGGCTTGGAGCTGGTGCCTCTCCTTATCCGACATCTTTTTGTAGCATATCTCTTTCCGGCAGAGGATCTGACAACGACATCAGTATAGTCGATGATCACAAATATCCAATGGCAACATACGAGTCCATCCGTCTTTCTGCGCACTTTGTGAATGATGCCGAAGGAGCCTTGCCCTGTAATATCAATGTCAGCCACCAATGGTTCTGTACCTGCATGCAAGGCGGGATGCCCTGGGGAAGCGTGCGCACCTATCCTCTCCAAAACCTCGTACTTTTCCGCCTCGGAAGCCATATTGAAGAAAACAAACGAGCGGATCAGATGCAATGCAAGTCTATACACAAGCCATACTAGGAGCCGAAAGAAAAGCGAGAGTGGTGATGGCGGTGTCGAATGACGGAGTGGTGGGCGCTTGGAGATATTGAATGGAGAGAGAATGAGTGCACAGTTGAGTACAGTCTCCAAACGGAATCATGTTTGTTCAGAATGCCTGAAGCCTGTAACTACGGTAACGAAGCTGATCCAGGGTCCGGCCCGAGCTGGAACGGAAACCGCGAACCGGTGACGGCATCCCGCATGCGACTTCCCCATACTGTACGGACAAAGTACGGATTTATCTTCTATAGTTCCTTGTCCAATGTTCACAACGCTGTATTAAACGGTTCCGCCACCGACGACAGATTGCTGTACAGACAACGAGACAAACGACCTAATTTCCGAACGAGGAGCACTGCTGGAGTGAAGAACGCGAGAAATGGTCGCGAACAAGTTCGAGATTGAAAGAACCCTCCATGAAGAGAAAAGAGACATTGCATCGGGCAAAATAAAAGAAGACAACCCATTGGATACTACCGAGGACTTTCGAGTATTTTGCGAAGCATGCAGGAGAGGTGATCTGAAAGTCTGTCAGGAGAAAATATCCGAAGGTGTCAATATCAATGCACGCGACCGATACGATTACACACCGGTTATCTTAGCAAGTCTTTGTGGCCACTTTGAGGTCTTGCAGCTATTACTCGAGTCTGGAGCATTGTGTGAGCGTGATACGTTCCAGGGAGAAAGAGCACTGTACAATGCATTGAACGACAAGATCAGAGACCTCTTGACGTCTTACGACTTTTCAAAGTCTACGGATCCTCTCCAACCTCTGGCAGGTCACATTACTTCGTTACTACTTCCGAAAGAGGACTGGCCTGATACTTCAGACATTACGCTGCACACATACGATGCTTCTTTCCCGCTTCACAAGTTCATTCTCTCCTCGAGATCGCCTTACTTCGCAAGCAAGTTAGCTGCGGCGCCCGAGACAAAATCATGGAAGCTGGCACAGACAATACCCACGCAGTCTTTCGAGACAGCGATACGATATTTGTATATGGGTGAAGTCAGGGTGAACACGGGATCTGGAGAGGAAGAGCAAGCGATTCTGATGGGTATTGATAAGCTGAGCAAGCAACTCGAGATCGAGAGATTGTTTACTGGACTGGTCGAGGGTGGTGATAGACGGCAGGCGAGGCAGAGAAGACAAGCCGAGATCAACCGTGGTCAAGGTCAGCTCATCAGATGGTTCAAGGAGTCGGTACTTGGCAACAAGGTTGAGGTGAATACTGCCAATGCAGACGATGTAAAATGGGATCGGGACAATGCCATATTTGCAGATGTCTTGCTGAGGGCGGACGAGGATGAAGAAGAGGATGAGGAGGAGCCAAAGCAAGAAGCATCGCAAGTACGCAATACAGAAGGACCACTCAACGGCATACCCATTGGCATCTTCGGGAATGGTTCACACGACACAACACCGACGAAAAAGCCTAGGAGATCCGTTCTGTTCCCGGCACACAAGGCAATGCTTCTTCGATCCGAGTTCTTCAGAGCAATGTTTGCCTCCGGCATGCAAGAAGCACAAGAGACTCCACATCTTCAGATTGTACCCATCGACTGCTCGCCGGAAGTACTCGAGGTCGTGCTTACCTTCCTCTACACTGAAGAGTCGAAAATGTCCCTGGAACTGGCTGTCGATGTGCTGTTCGCTGCAGACCTCCTATTTCTGGAGAAGCTGAAGCACCGAGCAGCGGTCATCATCTCGACACTAGGCAACGGCTCTACGTCAGTGGTCGAGTCCATGAACCCGCGTGGAGAGATTGAGACAGAAGATGTCGTCGATATCTACGAAGTGATTCGCGCTGGTTGGGATACCCGAGTCCGTCGTCTTGAAGAGTTCGGAGCCAGGTTCCTCGCCTACCGTCTCGAGAGGTTCATCGATGAGCCTGAGTTCGCGGAAATTGTGAGGGAAAGTGCAGATCGTATCCGAGGTAGACAAGAGACGGATACTATCGAATTGATCGACGTGTAAGTTACATCAGAAACTTTGCGCGAAGCGTCAACTGACGAGCACAGTATCCGAGCGAATCTGAAAGAACGGTTCCGATTGGCCATGGACGACGCCGGTATAGATGAAATGGTCAACGAACAGGAACGACTGGACACGATCCACGAGCATGAACGATCAAACGACGATGCTCAACTCCTCGACAAGGATGTATTCTCTGAAGACGCAATCTTCGAGGATGAAGGCGTGGATGTTTGCTCGGGGCAGACACCGCCCAACGATGTACCGGACAGCCTGCTGGAGCAACAAGAGAAGCTACCGACACTAGATGGTGGATTTGCACGCGACGAATTCCAGCAAGATACCATGAACCATAACTTTCTCTTGGAAAAGATAGATACTATCTTGGAGAATTTGAGGCTCGAGGCTTAGATATATACATACAGGACCCACGATTTATGCCATGACGAGGTTGACGAACTACCTTACCTTATGCTTGATGTGCTTCTCGATTGTCGTTGATCAACGAGCCGTGTGCCTCAGCCGAATTCAAGCGGTTTCACAAGGCTATGTTATCGGAAAGAGAATATCTATACCAAGAGTGGCTCACACAGTTACGATTTCACCATTACGCGGCTGATGCACGAAGAAAGCACAGTAACCACTTCGGGATACTGTAGGCTACACAATAGGTGAGGGCGAAGCAAAATAGGGCGGCGGGACACCCGTTTCGCCCGTTGCAACCGGGGCCAGCCATGCATCTGATCGTCTCCCGCCTCCGCAGTTTCGCACTGCCTCGACGCATTGCGCGTTTCATAAAGTGGCTGATCTCCCTGATTTCCCTGACTCCTTGGACCGAGAGTGATAAGTTAGTGCATAGATACAAACCAGATCTAAGGGGACATCTCTTGGTGTTATCGTCTTTCGCTTCTTGTCTTGATTTTCTTCCATCAGACCTATCGCTTTCACGCTCGCAGGACATCGAGTCGATCGCTGTGCGATCACAGCAATAAGTAAACACTACTCTACATTCACCACTACCACTTCGATCTGCCACTCATGGCACCTCCAATCACGCTCTGGCAGCGCGACATCATCCAATCTGAATTCAGCAATGTGAAGAACACATTCTCATCGTGGGACTCGTGCATGGCTGAGACATACTGCAAGTGCGTAAACTCCATATCGTTCCGCATCTTTAACCACAAACTAACCAATCCCAGATACCCAGCAATAGTCGGCATAGTAGTCGGAGCTCTAATTCTCATCTCCCTCCTCTGGTGCTTCGCACGCATTCTCTTCTGCGGTGCCGAATGCTGCTTCTGCATCGGCTCCTGTCTGCGCTGCTGCACCTGCTGCTGCCGCTCCTCGAATTCGCCTCGCTCACGACCACAACCAGCACCAGCACCATACCAGTACCAGTCCGCTGCACCACCACAATACACCGCCACCCCGCAATACGCGCAATTCGACGCCCCGAGCAAAGGCGGCTATCGCAGCGTAAACGAGGACTCCCTCCCTGCAATGCCCGCGTGGGAAACCGCCACGTCGCGCAAGGTCGAGGACCATGATCGCGAGGACGAGGCCGTTGAGATGAGCAAGCTGGACACGCAGCAGGCGCAGCCGATGCTTCCGCGCGTGACAATGACGCCAGTCGAGTTACCGTATGGACGAGACCCGTACGCCCGCGACCTGGGCGTGCCGCAGACCTACGACAATCGCGGGTACGGCCAGCAGCAGAACCCGTATGCGTACAACCCTGCTCCCGCTCCTGCGCCGGGGTCGCCTGTCTACGGACAGCAGAATCATCCTGCGTATCGTCCTGTTCAGAACAACTATCCACAGACGAATTATGCGCCTCAACAGACGACGAACTACCCTCCTCAAGCAGGCTATGGATACAACCGTCTATCGGCGCAGGAGAACCCAGTCAGTCCGAGCGTGTACTCTTCGCACGGCGAGAACGAGTATGCTCCCCGCGCGCCGCCGAGTTATCACAGTCGTGCGCCGAGTCAGGGACTGGGACGCAAGCCTGTTCAGGGATCTTGGAGAGAGATCTGAGTAGTTCGCAAAGAAGAATTTATCACATAGGGGAGGATATAAGATCTTCTCAAGCATGGACGGGAGTCTGGGAGGGAATTGGGATATGCATAGCGTGGCTGCGAAATATCTGTCTATCTACGCACGGTGGAGGTATCGGGTATACTACATCAGATTTGCGAAACGCCCCATTGGCTGGAATATGATAATGCTGTATCTTTTAAATTCATTCCGCTGCTCCTTTACATGCTCATAGGGTTCTTCTGGCCCTTCTCAACCATGTCCGCCTCAGCCCTCAAAACCTCAGCCCTGAACTTCCTGAACGCTCCCTCGATCCTCTGCTTGCTCTCCGGGTCTCTCGTGATTGTCGAGTTGGCCGCCATGCCTCCAGTCAGAAGACCCAATTCACCACCGAAAAACAATCCACCCCCGGCGAAGAAGGTGTATGTCGCGATATCGCCAAGCGTCGATGGTTGCATGAAGCGTGTAAGGTCGGGGATTGGTTCTGCTTCTGTCAGCCTGTGCCCAGCTTTTTTCTTTGATATGATATTGCCTAGGGAATGACTAACCAGTGCGACCATTTGCGAATCGAACTTCGGTTGGCTTCTCTGATGCCTTGAAGGCTTGAAACATAGCCGTCCTGTTTGCGCGAAGCCGGTAGGCGAGGAAGACACCAAGTCCCAGTCCGACGACTGAGCCAATGGTCGCATAGGTCGAGACTGTGCTCGCGGCCGATTGGAGCTTTTGGCGGTCACTTTCGTTAAGACTAGATTGGGTCAACAGGAATGCCATTCACACCGATGGACGAGGCGACATACTCGTGTCTGTAGTGCTCTTCTGCCAGGGCACCGAGGTCGCTACCCATCGACTTGCGGAAAACTGCTAGGGAGTCGGAAGACATGTTGACGGCGGAGTTGTGCGGTCTTGTGAAATTGTACGATCAATTGCCCAGGAGTACAGATATATGTGATGCGTAAAAGGTAAATAGCACGAAAAAGTAAGGTAGGTAGTTTGAGGTGCCGGAATGCCACTGCCAGCCACGGTCAAGCGAACCTTCATGTTCCTTCACATGTCAAACAACCGGTGACGTCAGGCCATGCGTTCCGATGAGCAAACATTCGTGGGGAAAGTGCGGGGATATCAATACGGCATTGTGTTTGCCAAGAATACTTATTCGTCTCTGTACCACTTTGCATCACTGAAATCATGCATCCAGACGCAAAGACTCCTTATCAGACGAAAGAGATCGACCCTCGCTGGACGGCAGTCGACCACTATGCGATCACGCACCTTCACACCTCGAACTCACCATATCACGCCGCCCTCGAACATGCAGCTCAACTCCAGCACTCCCGTGGCTTACCTGACATCGCCGTGTCTCCTCTCCAGGGCTCTTTTCTCGCCATGCAGTGCAGACTGATGGGCGTGAAGAACGTGCTCGAAATCGGTACATTGGGAGGATATTCCACCATCTGGCTGGCAAGCGCGGATCCGGCGATTAAGATCACCACTATCGAGGTCAGTGAGGAGCACGCTGCTGTTGCGAAGGAGGCGTTCGAGCATGCCGGCATCAGCGACAGGGTAGAGATCATCATGGGAACCGGAAGGGAAGTGCTGCCGAGGCTACAGAAGGAGATAGATGGGGGAAAGAGGGAGAAGTATGGGTTTGTATTCGTCGACGCAGACAAGCCTAACAATGCCTTCTATCTTGATGCTAGTGTGGGCTTGACTCAATCGAGAGGCTGCATCATTGTCGACAACGTGGTTCGCAAAGGCACGTTGGCAAGAGAGGATCTCGCAGCAGATGATCCGAAGGTGCGAGGAAGCCGAGAAGTCGTCGAGGCTGCTGGAAGGGATGAGAGGCTTGATGCAACACTCATGCAAACAGTCGGCGAGAAGAACTACGACGGCTTTCTGATATGTGCTGTTCGATAATGAATGTATATCATCGAGTCGTAGAGCTGTGAATGACAAAAGAATTATACCCTTCCAAACAAACATCTCCTCCACATGTCTTCTCGCATCCACATCGATGGCAGCGCTTAGCGGCATCACAAAGCTCCCAAAACAACTTGTCCGAAGTGCGGACCCTGCTCCACGCTCAGCAGTCCCTTCATCCCAAGAGAGAGAACATGCAGAAATCCTTGTGCAGCCACAATTCTGCTATTGACGACAGGACTAAGCAATTCCTCAAAGTTCATGATGTTCTCATCCTGCAGATCGACCGGCTGGCCAAGCTGCTCAGCGATCATTCTTTGTTCTTTGCGGTCGGATATGCTGGTGTGCACAAACGTGAGGAAGTTCATCGCTTCATTGTCGAGGGTCTGAGCCAGCCAGCCCGGCTGATTGGCCGTTTGTGTATCGACACCAGCTGCAAGACCGAATCTCTGAAATTCGCGCTCCTGCGTATCTCCAATGTCAATTCCCTGTCCTTGCTCACTAGCGCCGACGTCGTAATCGTCCATGGGCGGAAGATCAAAGCCCACTTCATCATTTCCAGATCCGGCCACCGAAGTACCGCGACCGGCAAACAAACCTCTTCCACGGAGTGGACTGGGAGCCACAGCCGAGCTCTGCCTGCGACTGTACAGAACTCCGCGGCTTGTACCTGGTCCTGCAGAGCTAGTGAATCCTCCCGAGCCCAAGCGGAGAGGTGGGCGACGGGTCGAAGAAGCACGTTGGGAAGCGGACATGTTCCATGGCATCATGCTTGCGCTTGCAGAGACTCGCTCGGCAAGGGGCGTGGCTCCTGCTCTGCCCAGTTCGAGTGTCTGCCAATCTGGTAAGCAAGATGTCATGTAAATTTCAATGAGTAAATACTGACATTGTCAAGTTCCGTGAAGCCCTGATCATCAAACATAGGCTCGAGGTCGCCGCCTGCTCTTCCGGCCTCATCATTGGAGTTTCTTGATCTGACTCTGCGATCTGCTCCCTCGGTCTCGGAACTTGCATCATCATGCGTACGTTTTGGAGGCGTGTACTGCGGCTGAAGACCTGCAACCGTGTTGAAGAAGGCTTGACCCATAAACTGCTGCAAAGGTCCTGGAACTGGATCTCCCCCGAACATACGGCCCATTCCCAGTACATTGTTGAAGACCAGAAACTCGGCATTGACTCTTGCTAGATGTGGCGCGCGACGTCTCTCCTTTGCTTCTTTTGCTTCATCCATGTTCTGAACGTAATTGACTTCCCAGTTACGGATAACATTGCCTGGAATTTCCATAACCTCGTCATGGGTGATCGTCTTGGGCTTTCTAGTACGCTTCTGTGGCGCGTGCGCGGATGAAGCTTCGTTCGAGGAGACGAAAACTTCTGGTGCTTGAGTAGAGTCCTCGACATCCCTTGCGAACGGAACTGCGTAGATGTCTTCGAAGTCGTGTTGCAGGGGTAGCAAGTCATCTTCTTCTCGCATAACCTACGGTTGTCAGCTTAGCTATCAGTAGAGCCTTTATGTTGGCTTACGGCATCCTCAACGCCCTGAAGATGACGGACTAGAGGAGTCGTGTCTCTACGCGAAGCGGACGCTTCACGACAAACCGGACTTGGTTGTACCAAATCGCGGTCAACGACATTTCCATCGTCGTCGATGTTGAAGAGATCATCATCAAGAGGACGAGGTTCTGGTTCAGATCGACGAGACAATTCGCTATCGCCAAATTGAGGGAAAGGATGGTTCGACTGGGATGAATCTGCAGACGGTAGATTGAGGCCGACAGCCTCGACCTCGAACGACGGCAGGGTATTTTGGCTGTTCTCAAGAGAAGGCAGAAGTGATGAAGAACGAGATCGAGGTCCCGGCGAGCTGGAGAACGGGTTCAAGTCAAACCCATAATCGAATGCTTGCGTGGAGAAAAGGTCCTCGAGGACCAAGTTTGGATCATCTTGGAGGGTGATTTGTTCTCGTCTGGCAAGCTCGGGTCATTATCGCAGTTCCACGACGTGTACGGAGTTGGTATTTTACCTTGCCACATGCGCCGTTGTCAGCGTGTTACCTGCGTCGAGTCGCTTGTTCAAGTCACGCAGCAGAGTGCGTGCTGATTCGATATCGGAAAGGAGATAGACACATTTCTGCTCGTACACGCGTGTCAAGCCGAACAGGAGATTGCCTTGCAAACGAAGAGCCAACGGCACCTCAGGGTCGGAGACGGTCTCGCACGCTTTTGGAACATCCACGTTGAGAATGTCTTTGCGTCCGACCTTCTTCAGGGTGGATTTAGATCCTAGAGTTGCGACCAGCCTATCGGATCGTTAATCACATGGATCTAGTTACGCCAGGGTGCTGCTGATGTACCAGACTGTCGCGACACCGTATTTTCGGCTCGTCAAGACTGTTGTCACTGTTAGAGAGCTGCAATGAGAACTGATGGACCTGCTGACTGTCGTGCGAGTAGAACATCGTGTCATGCAGGACAAACGGAACGGACAACGTTGGTTCGTAGGACTTCGTACAGTCGTAGATACAGTATGACTATAGCTTGAGGTTGGTTGATAGAAAGTGTGGCGCGTAATAGACGCGACTCGCGCGTTATTCGTGATAACTCCGAAGTAGTAGATCCGTCGGCCCAAGCACAGGTACAGAGTACCCACGATCCGAATCCCGAGACCGCTCGCAAGGTGGAATGGATTCTACCGACTAAATGTTGCTGGTATCGCATGCGACAGCGGCCATCCATATTCGGCATCTCGATTGTGAAGCCAGTAACGTGCTTGTATCATCCTCCAGGCGCCCGCGGGTGATCTGTTCGTGGACGTGTCCATGCGGACTGCTTTTTTTGCAGTCGCAATTGACGTTCCTGCATTGCTTGTACAGAACATCGAGCTAAAATGCTGTGCCTGACACTTCCAGGATAGGATGGATCTGATAGAATCGATGAACCTTTGTAGCCATGACAATCAGGCGTGTTTCATTCGGCGTATCCTCCTCATGGCGGCGCTTGGGTTGGGGTTTGTCTTGCTATGATCTCGTCCAGCTTTCTCTGCATTCCATTTCTATCTCGCATCAGTCGAACCCTTCGGTCTTCCAGTTGCTGAATCTGCTGCTCCGGAGTGGCCTCGAATCGCTGACGTTTCTCCTAAATGTATGCGTTAATAATTGGTGCAACTCATCAAACAGAGGTCCAATACCTTCTTGACGTCCTGCTCGATCTTCAGACCAGCTCCATACCAGGCGCCCATTGCTGTAATTGCTGCTACACTACCAGTCATGACCCAGCGGCGCACTGCCTGTGCCATCTGTTGCTCCGCCATTGTCGCAGTGCTTTCCGAGAAAAGAAAAGACCTTTAGGCAAGCTCAAAGATCCATGCAAGACGTTCTTCCTCAAAATTGCATTGCGAATCACGGGTGAAAGTGAATGAGGTGAAGTGAAGTGAAGTTTAGCTTCGGCAAAAGTTCCCCGACAAAGCGGCATGACATTCACCTCCGAGCCGACGGGTAAACACAACTACTTACTTACTGATCGCAACAGGTAATATATTTGCTCTCTTCTCAATATACCAACAAGCGGTAACAGCGTCTACTCGCCGAATATGTCACAATCAACACGTAATACCACGTCAACCCAGTCACGACTGTCCACTGTTCCCGCGAGCGCGTCCAAAGCGCGTCAGCTATCCCATCTCCACGCGCAACTGGCACAACTCACCGCGCATATGAGCGACCTCGAGAATCTGTTGCGAATGACAGCGGTACAAGCGGAGAGTATGAGAGGACTCGGAGGATACGCAGGTGGAATGTGCGTCTAGCAGGTCATCGACAAGAGACCGACGAGAGGCTGACACTGATTGCATAGGTTCATGGCGGCTTCGAAAGTGCTGGGCGAGGAAACCGTCAACGAGTCCGACACTACGGCTGGTACTTCAAAATCGGGTGAGAGGCCGACCAGGAGCGGTGTATAGGATATAGGCAACGATTTACGAGATACGAATAACGACAAGGATGGAACGTCGCTAGAAGGGGATCATAAGGAACAAGCACAAGAGCAACGCGAGTTCCATGCTTGACAGCAATGCTGTATGTCTATGACTCCAAAATCCACGCTATGCTAATGGTCGAAGTGCTCATGAATACCGCCAAGGATGTCCAGCCCTAGTTGGTCGAAGCAGCCTTCCCCTGAGCCTCGAGATCAGCTTTCGATGGAAGCTCAACAGCACGATACAACAGGATCAGAGCCGAGTGAGATTCGCCTGAAATCTAGTTAGCAACTGTCACGGGCGCGAACAGAATGAAAACTTACCTCCGCCGCTCAAGGTCTCGATCTTTTCTGCCTCAACCTCGCTGACCTTGTCGTCGTTGAACCACCACCACTTGCCGTCCTCCTTCGCGATGGAACCGTCTGGCTGCTTGCGTCCCGACTTCTTGATGTACGACGTGTAGTGACCGCTATCGGCGCTGCCACCCTGATGCGTAATGACGCCCCTCAACTCAAACAGTCCTGTCTGACATGCAGCCGTGTCCTCGGCCAACTGGCTGCTGACAACCGAGAGGAGGTCCTTCTTGGCTGCAAGAACGCTCGCCGCTCGCTCGGCCTCGAGCTCAGCATCAGTCTTGTACGTCTCAGTTCCACCCATCTCCACATCTTTCCCGGCAGCCTTCTTCTCCTCCTTGAGCTCCACTTCGCTCGCCGGTCCAGTGGCCTTGGTCTCACGCTCCTTTGCTTTTCCCGACTTCTTGGCCAAAGGCTCGTTGATAGGTCCGGTGTTTGCGAGATCGTCCTGCTCAGCCTTCATTCTCTTCTGTCTCTTTCTGGCCCGCTCAACATCCTCTTCCTCCTTGCGCACCTCGCGAATCTTGTCTCTTACTGGAATGAGCTGCTTCTTGAGCTCATCCGTGCAGAACTCGACTGCATCGAATTCCATCGGGAACGTGACTTTGCGCATGATCTTGGCCTTCTTTTGCGTGTCCTTCCTCCAGAAGAAGCGGACAAAGTGGACAGGAAGGTATTTTGGAAGGCGACTAATTCTTGAAGCCTTGGTGTAGGTGGCTTCACGGTTCAGGGATGGCGAATGCTTCTCGATACTCTCGTTAAGAGCAATGTTGATGCCTTCGCGCATGTGATTGGTGTCGCCACGGATGTTGCAGTCCAGCTTGAAAAAGATGTCTTGGGTCTTCGTTGGCTCCTCTTTCGCAGCTTGATCGTCGCATGTCATGACTTGATCGAAACTACCCGCCATGTACTTGTCGACCCAGTTGTCGCCGCGCTGATTTGAGCCAGGCGCGGCTTGACCATTCGACAATTGCAACTTGGCTCTCATTGTCTGTACGATCGATGACCAAGCTTCTTCAGCATCCTGCTGGGCGTAACCTCGTCCGTCCTTGGACTTCTGCGCGAATTGTGGGAAGTTTTGGCGCAACGAGTTCAGAAATAGAAGAGGTGGAAAACCTTCCTGGGTCTCGCCCATCTGCTTGTAGAGGTCGCGTAGCGCTCCGGTCATGTCCATAGATCCTCCAAGTCCGCCAAGCCCGTATTGGCTCAGGTTGTTCGCAGTCGATGAACCAGCGGATCCGGAGCCTTCATCGTAGATTGCAAGGGCGTCGCTCAGCTCCGGAATAGCCCTGAAAGTCTGTAACGCGGAATTGAGATAGCAAGTGTTGCCCAGGTTCTGTAGACAAGCAGGTACTGCTCCTTCTGCCTGTGCCGCCTCGGCCTCAGTCATGTCTTCCACGAACTTCATGCTGGCTGCGGGTCTGTCGACGACTGCCGTAGGATCTCCCGACGGTGTGCCCATCATCATGAAAGTCTGACCCTTCTTGGCGTTCAACGAAGAGAGTGGCGTATCATCCTTGAGTTGGCCACCCTTTACAATGATCTTTTGTCTTTCAGGCTCGACGCTGGTGAGGGAATATAGCTGGTATTTGAAGGTCTCGCCGGTAGCTTCAGGGTCAAGCTCGACATCGTACTTCTTGCCCTGGTGTTTTACAATAACTGTTGCCCGTTAGTCAATGTGTTTCCAGAACGTGCCACGATTGCTTGCGTACCTGGAATGGATGCCATATTTGCGGACGATCTGAGGACTGGTTGTGTGAGCGGTCCCAAGATGTGAACGTTCGACCGGTCCAGGTGTGGCGTTTGTGGAACAACGAGTTGAAGGTGCAAGATTACCTATAAGAGCTTCTCCAGCGTTCCATCACACGTCAACAAGATCTATCGGTATGACGGGAACTGCCGGACTATCTTCGGAGCGGTGATGCCCCGCCATCTCCAGAGTTCAGGCCGCGCCAAGACAACCTCCAACGACATCACCCTGCCTTACTATTGACCGCGCGTTGTAGCTTGTGGTTACCATTCTGCAGTTGAACAACGAGGATCGCAGCGACCAACCAAGAGCAAGCAAAGTGCATTGGTCTGATACGAGTGCAGACCAATTACCCCAAGAAGCCGTGAACAGGCTTGCGACTCCCTCAACATGGTAGGTTTACTGCTACCCACGTGAACCCGATATCTGATGTATCAACAGTCTCAATCACTTCGCCCGTACCTCCATTGCGTTCGCTCGTCGCTACTCGCTGGCCTTTCACTTTCCGACTTCGCATCTCAGACCTCGGAACGACACAATGTACCAGAGATCGAAGCTGCCACTTCACCGGAGGTACTCCTGAACCCGCTCACAGTATCCCGAAACGAGAACGAGAGAGTGTTCATCGAGCCAAGCATCAACAGTGTAAGAGTCAGCATAAGGATAAAGCAAGCGGATGAGATCGAGCACATCCTTGTACACAAGTTCACGAGGTTCTTGACCCAGAGAGCGGAGGCCTTTTTCATTCTGAGGAGGAAGCCGGTAAAGGTGGGCAGTCCCCATGGTACACTGCAGGCGCGGGAGCTGACAATGTCTAGGGATACGATATCTCGTTCTTGATCACCAACTTCCACACACAAGAGATGCTCAAGCACAAGCTTGTCGATTTTATAATAGAGTTCATGGAGGAGGTCGACAAGGAGATCTCCGAGATGAAGCTTTTCGTAAGTGTTCGAATGCTGACCTTCTACCCAATGCTAACGTCGTCAAGTTGAACGCGCGAGCACGTTTCGTGGCAGAGTCGTTCTTGACTCCATTCGATTAGACTACTTGATACCAGCCTCAGGGAAATCAGATGTGTTCCAACAAGGACGATATTCATGCTTACTCAGTTCCAACTACCTGCAATGGCTTGAAGCTGACAGAAGCTAAGTCTATTTGTTACAGCAGACCGGTACGCTGGACGAGCGGATCGACAGCGACGGACGTCCCGTTATCGAACATACCTCTACTCTTTCACCTCACATCAAGCTTGGTGTTCTGGCCGTACCCGCCACATCATACTGGACCGGACGATCTCCTAAGCATTACACGTGAGTACGAATGTAAATGTGCCTGGGTAAGATATTGCCAGTGAATGTACTACTGTGACGACGTGCACTACGACTAGTCTCGCGTGGTCTGCCACGCTATCGGCTGCCAAGGCATACGTATTGAATACCAGCTATGTTCACTTGGGCCACACGGCACTATTGAAACTTCTTCCTCTAACTCTACACACCTCACCATCTCCGTAACACAACTGCGATCGATTACCTGGCTGGAATTGCTGCTCTGGAACCTGGACTGCGACTACTGCTGCTGCTGCTGCTGCTGGACTTGCCGGTGCCTTCGTTTTGGGAGCTGATCAGTGTTGACATTCACTTTCTAGATGCCGCCCGCCATTGTGGGCTCGAAGACATGCGAGCCTTGCTTGTTCAACCCGACCATGTTCTTGATGCCATGCATGCATCGCGTCTGTGACAATCATGCTGATCAAACGTTCGAGAAGTTGAAGAGAGATCGTCCGATTGCTTGTGCCTTTTGCAAGCAGGTGAGAACACTACCAATCAAAGCACTGGCCTAGGCATCTGACCCTCACTAGACTGTCAAGTATATCCAGCAGCAAGTCAAGGACACGCCTGAGAAGTATCCTATATCTTCAGACCTTGCAAACGCACGTATCCGAGTCACTGCAGAGGCGCTCCCACAGCGGTTTAAACACTACGCCAAAAGCAAGGAACCAAAGCCGGAACCTCCAGTTGTCTCTTCTACGATTACCACAGCTTCCACCAGCTCGACAAAGGAGCCAGAGCAAGATATCTTGCAAACACTGCAGCAGGAGCAAGTCACCCTTCAAGCTTTGCATGCGGAATTGACTGCTCATTGTGCAAAGACGCCGGCTGACAATAGTGACAATATCAACAACACATCTTCCGTTGCCAGGGACGCGTCACCTGGCGCTTCACGCTTTGACATTGACTTCTTAAGAGCTCACGACAACATCGGTACTTCATATCCTTTGGTGTTCTCGGTCACCCAGCGGCCTTTTCCACAAACGACCACCACTTCATCGCAGAGACTTCCGATTGAGTTCTTCCAGGCTGGAGATCTCACCGAAAGCACTGAGGACCTCACTGCGGACAGCTCACTCGTCCAGCTTTCCGTCACCAAAACCGACGATCTATCTCCAAGCTCACTTTCAGACTTCAGATCCCCGCTTCCCAATTTCACATTTCCTCCACCTTCCGTCACTGACCACACGACGCTTGAGACTGATTCAGCAAACATGCTTCACTCTCACCGCTTGTCGGACCCTTTCAATGACCACCAATTCCATTCACCTCAGACGCTACAAAACACGACCGACGACATCAGTCGTGGTGATTATTACCACAACAACATGTCTTCCGCCGGCCACGAAGCTACCTACGGAGCTGCCACTGGCAGTCCAGCCCGCAGAAACACCGCGTCGCTCTCGACTGACCATATACGCACGGCGTCAGAATTGAGCGATCTCATCAAGAAGGGCAGTGTCGATTCAGTTGCACCTCCATTGGGAGGCAGACACTCGTCCCACTCTTCTTTGTCCTCCATGTCGCTTGCGAAGATCGGAAATATCGTAAACCACAGCGGCCTTCTCATGGTCGACGCAGTCCCAGATCCACCATTCTTCGACGATCTGCGACAAGGCAACGTGATCTCGACTGAAGACGTTCTTGATCATGTCCCCTTGGTTGAGCCTTGTCGACAGCTTCGACCATCCAGGGTTGGCGTAATCCTTGTCAAGAACGTATGTGCGAGTAACTACTCTTCTGTGGCTATCACTGACCAGCCCAGATTCCATACGCAACCCTCAAGAACGAGGTCATTGCCGCTATTGGCAGGAATGCGAAGATCGTTTCCCAGCCACCAGGTACCTCTTACCACGCCATTCACATCATTATGGAGCGTGCAAGCGGCAAGACTATGGATGCTTTCGTCGAAGTCGAGACTCATACCGACGCACTCTCCATCGTTGATACCTTCAACCAACGCGTCGCCCAGCGCCGTGGCCCCCGAATCGGCAATAGACATGTCGAGATCGAAGTGTCGAGCCAGGCACAGCTGATGCAGACGCTCTTCCCGAGAGCTAGGTCTATGACTTGGCAGGGACAAGAGCCTTGTGTTGAACACGCTGGAGATGAGTTCAGCAGTGGTTTTCTAGGATTTTTGACCCAGGAGGAAATCACTATGCTTGTGAAGCATGCAGAAGTACCTCAGAGGGTAAGTCGCAGCGCCGAGACCTGCTACAACTCAAGCTCACTCTCTGATAGTCTCCATTCGCGCAGCGCTGCCTTCACCGCACCTACGAGTCCATGATATCTACCTTGTGGAAGTACCCATGGTTCGCGCCCGAGCACATCACTGTCAAAGAACGTATCATGCTATTCGAAGTCGCTTGTGGTCTTCTCAAGGCTCTGATGCGACAGCTTCGAGGCGACACCACTCGTCAAGCATCCTCCGCCAGCCTAAACATTGAGCTTCTTCAAGAGCTCTGCTGCGCCGTCATGAATGTTCCATTCTCCGCCGGTCAGAAGGATTACGCTGCGGCTTTGATGACCGAATACGGTTTTGAACATGTTGTCGACAGCGTCCGCCGCAGCAACTTGGGACCATTTGCGGACTCTTGGCCATTTGAAGCCTTGGACAAGACAGAGGGAGTGAGCTTTGAGAGCATGCAATACTACATTGGACTGCTCTACAAGAGCTCGCCAACTCCTCAGCTCTCGCTCGCTCAGCGTTCTGTGCTTGGTCGCTCTCAGCGAAACACCTCTCCATTCGGGCTCTTCACGATTGAATATGCTACCACCAAGCTGGGTGATCTCACTCTTGCTGATGTTGCACAATATGAGTGGCACGCTGTCGAGGTCGCTCTGCGCAAGGCTTTACGTTCCGAATCGCAGTCCTTGATTGAGAACCTCGAGAATCTCGCATTGACTCACGATCAAGTGTCGATGTCTCGAGGCAGATCCGCTTCCGACTTCATGCCGTCCGCGGCACACAACAATGTCGTGGCGCACGGAAAGGAAACTGTACGTACAGTGTCTGCTTCTACGATTACCGGATCTCCGGAACGTCAGTCTTTGAGCCCATCCACACCTCCACGCTACGGTGGACAAGGTAACCCTCATTTGAGCCCTGCCCAACAATTGATGATCAAGCATCGACTTGCCTCGGCGCCGATCCTGTCACAGCAATTCAGCTCGAGCCATGCTCAGGCTGTTGAACAGGCTCAGTCACCATTGATGTGGCAGCTCCAGCCAGCGGTCCAGTCTCACCCTCAGCAGGCTGCATCAGGCGCCCTGTCCTCTTCGCCTTCCAGCAGCAGCCAAGACTCGGATGGTCACAGCAAAAGCGATGCTAACAGACAATTCAGCCTGCATGGTCTTGGTCACGGTCTTGGTGTATCTCCTCCTATCAAAAAGACTCGCGCCGGTAACCCATCGATCGGCAGCAACGCTTCTTCTACTCACTCCTTCCACACCGCCTATTCCGAAGGAGGCGGCCAGAAGGCACCTATCGCCGGTATTTCCTCGATTCACGACGGCACTGCTGCGAGACCCACCGCAGCAACTCACGGTTCTACACAGAAGTCCCCGTTCAACCCTGCCGCTGCTGAATTTTCTTCTCCTGGCTTGATCATGGCTCAGTCCACGTTCAAGAAGGCGAGCTTGAACCCAAGTGCTGCCACGTTCTCTTCCGACTTTTCTACCTGGGGACCTATCGGCGGTGCTGGTATTTCGTCTTCACGTCACTCTGGACCGAGCGCTGCTCGCTCCTGGGCCGACGCTGCCAGAGGACAAAAGTAGAGGTCATACTTGAGCGCGTGACAGAGAAGATGGGACTCAACGTAATGGATAGTTTGACATCTGTATGATAAGGACATGATCGAAAAGACTCTGACAGCACGGATACGAAGCATGATTATGAACATGGTGGAGAAATTGATGGCGTCCAGACGTTCCGAGACACAGAATGGTATGAAGCTCATTTAGCAAGAGACTTTTGCCAACCGAAAAATGACATGATTTTCGAGACGTTATCTCCTTATGCGAAGAGCGAATCCACAGTAGAGATATTGATTTTTCACCGAATGAATTGTGCTGCCCTTCCGCAGTCTGTCGATTTCGAGCCGTGTCCGCCAGGGACGTGACCCAAAGAACGAGGTCGATAATGTGTATGATGTATCGTTCACCGACGACCGAGACGCGCATCAGAAAGCATTCTTGTATTGCAAGCAATACTCTCTGTCAGCGTGCCATCTGTGTACGAAACATTACATATAAAGTAAGTTAATGTATCTTCTCTTGTCCGCAAACTGAGGTGAGCATGACGCTGAAGAGCTGCGGGCGCTAGGATGGATAGCCGAGCCCACAAAAAGGCACCGGAAGTTGCCGTTCAGAACTTCATCACACACGATCCATCGAATGCGACAGTAGCAAGTGACAGCAACACCTCTACCTTTTCCCTCGACCAAATAGTGAGTGGACGGAACAATACCAAACATCCTCGAAGACCATACTCTGACCGAAATTCGCAACCCAGACACCTTTCACGACCGCAATCATGGATCAGGCTAAGCTTGCCCGTATGCAAAATGCTGTGCGCATTGGTATGTCTGGCTCAGAACTCGGGAAATGCAGATATTTGCGTTCCTTGGGGTCGAAAATGATGTATGGACTATGCTAATAATTTTGCAGGGTAAGATAATCTCCTCTACAGACTCGGGCACCTTCCAGCACAACTCCAACTTCAACCCCGCCATATACCTTTTCAAATTTCGAACCGAGTCCGAACACAACGGAACGCAGGGGCGAACGGAACGCAGGACAATGGCTGACATGATATGCGTACAGTGGAAAGGGTACCCCAAGAAGAAAGATGAAGAGAGTCCCAAAGAGCTCTGGTACCGATGACAAGAAGCTTCAGGCTGCGCTCAAGAAGATGAACGTCCAGCCAATCCAGGCTATCGAGGAGGTCAACATGTTCAAGTCTGACGGAAACGTCATTCACTTTTCCGCGCCAAAGGGTACGTAAATCGGAATCGAGTTCTAGAAGCGCTCACGTGCCCCGCGTTCAGGCCCTCAGACTCGATTTACTCTCGGTAAACAGAACGAGAACACCTGACTGACAAGACAACAGTCCACGCTTCCATCCCATCCAACACCTTTGCCATCTACGGTAACGGCGAGGACAAGGAGTTGACCGAGCTCGTACCGGGCATCCTCAACCAGTTGGGCCCAGACTCTCTGGCCTCGCTCCGCAAGCTCGCCGAGAGCTACCAGAGCATGCAAAAGAACCAGGAGGGCGAGGAGGGCAAGAAAGACGACGACGACGAGGACATTCCAGAGTTGGTCGAGGGCGAGAGCTTCGAGCAGAAGCAGCCTGATGTCGAGTAGACAGACACACTGTCGGACAGATTTTCTTCCACAAAAATGATATGAACCATTTCAGCGGACGAGTCGCGCGTGTGAGGTGGCTGTTGACTAATGGTCGTGCATATGATGAGGGTATCGTCGGTCTCGGAAGGCATGTTATATACACTAGCTTCTTCTTACAAGCGTGTCAGCACTTGCGAAAGTTGTCTTGACTGTCTTTGAGACTTTTGGTGAAGAATCTTATCAGACCCTCGAAATGGTCGAAGAAAAATGGTGTAATGGGCTTCTATCGTAGGGCGCAGTATTCACAGGTATGCTCCGGCTGACCACAGGTGCTTTTCATCTCGCTCCATTCAATCGCCCACAGTCCAGGCGCTCTCCGTCGCCTCATCCTCGTAGCGTTTGACATACTACCTCATAGCTTTCTCAACGAAACCCCTCTCCAGCCTCGAAACCTCCTTCTTGAACTCTTCGACCTGCTCCCAGCAATCCAATGGCCTCCTGTCGTTCATTCTCAAACACGAAACCAAGTCCTCCTTTGCTTTTTCGACACCCTTGTCCGTCTTGTCGACCTGTTTCCTCTTCTCCAGCTTCGCCTTCAGGGCCTCGACCTCCTTGCTCACGCTGTCCCGGCTGCGGTTTGAGTCGTCGTTTGATCTGGAACCGGACACGGCATTGACGACCTTGTGCTTGATCGAGTCGACTGTGGATTCTTTTGAGGAGTCGTTGGAGGGCGCGGATTCATTTGATGATGTTAATTCCGTGGCTAATGAGGAAAGACGGTGCGCTTCTTGATCGCGGAGTTTCTCCAGCTCGGATGTGACGCGGGATTGGACGAGGAGTTCTTGGTTGCGGGCACGGGTCGAGTCGGTCTAGTTTACTGATCAGTCTTGATCTAAGGAATATGCAGGACACTGACGCACTTCAGGGCTGTTCTGTAGCGAGTCCACTACCGACTGTGAGAAGCGGACTGGGCTTTCGCTGCGCTTGTTAGTGGACAGAGGGGCGATTCGTGCAATTGATGAACCATACGCTGAGAACACATGCTCCGACGAATCGGGCGACGTCTTTGAGTTTGATGCGCCCATTCTGCTAGAAAGTGGATTGTGCAATGATGCGATACTGGTCTTGGACGACTGAGCTCCAACTTGGGATTTGAAGTCGACTTGACGTCGGCAAAAGTTTCCTCCGACTTGACATGTGCCAAGACACCACTCTACGCGCTCGCGTGCTCCATCTGTTCTACACACCACTGATATCAGAGCATTCAAGAAGCATGTCTTGCAGATGCAGACCTCGATAGCGACATGGTTGAGGAAGCCCTCATCTGTGGTCAAACCACCTACAACGACAATATCTGAACCTGAGCAGAAGATAGACAAGCCAACACCTCGTTTTGAAGATGATGTGCATCGGCAGAACGGGCAAGGATCAGAGAACTTGACGAGTCTTCCTACAACGGAGATCGTCGAGCAACAGCAGGCAACTCCGGAGAAACCGTTACCTTCTTTGCATCCACAAGTCACGCTTGAGTCACTCTCGAAGACGAATCTGCCAGGCTTCAAACGGGTCAACAGCACCCTCCTTCCTATTCCCTACTCGCGGAAATTCTACGACGAGATCTTCACTGACCCCGTCGCCGCGTCGATCACTTTGATCGTGTTATGGAACGACAAAATATCCGAAAAGTCTTCTCAGGAAGATCGAAAAGTCGTCGGCGGAATCCGATGCCGTATTCTCCATGATCCTAGTGCCAATGGTTCCAAGATTGGAAAGCCGATGCTGTATATCTCAACATTGACGCTCTTGTCACCGTACCGCCATCTGGGCATTGCCGCGCATCTTCTTGGTAGAGTGGAAAAGGTCGCGAAGGAGAAGTACCGGGTTGGGGCAATCGGCGCGCATGTCTGGGCCGCGAATACTGAGGGGTTGGAGTGGTACCGGAAAAGGGGTTTCGAGGAGGTGAAGAGGGAGGAAGGTTATTACTCGCGGCTGAAGCCCAGTGCGGCTGTTGTGGTACGGAAGGACACCGGTTGAGACATCTTAAGCTGCGACATCACGACCGTGAATAACGGAGCCTGCCGAAGGTGGTAACAAGGAGTCCATGTAGCAGATGCGGGCTCTCGTATGATCACGTATTGCACTTTTACGCGATTCCGAAACTCTACACACCGACTCTCTCGAGCTCCCTCTCGGTCCACCTCCAGAGCCTGTCCACATTTCCTTGATCTCTCGCAAACCAGCAACCTGCGCACCTCACACCGACTGGTGTGTAGTAGTATCCCTCCCGCACCAATTCTCTAGGCGCAGTAGCACACCAGACCGTGTTATATGAGCCCGTCTTCGGCGTCTCGAAGAACAGACTCAGCACCGCCTCCGCGACCACCCTACTGCCGGGTACAGTGTCGTAAATCCGGCGGAACGATGTCCAAAGGCCGGTATCAATGATACCAGGATGACATGCAACGGCTGTGATTTGAGGATACCTCTCCGCGAGACCCCTGGCGTGGAGCAGATTCGCCAGTTTGGCACTTCCGTAGCGCGCAAAGGTCGGGACGCCTTTCGCTGCCTGTGCGTCAAGCACTAGACCCTTGGAGAAGGGGAGCATGTACGAGAAGAACTGGCCCAGAGAAGAGAGGTTTACGATGCGGACGTCTGAGGAGCTCTCTTCGGCCGTGCGGAGTAGGGTTGGTAGCAGCAGTTTAGTCAATGCTGCATGGCCGAGATGGTTAGTTCCTAGCTGGATCTCGTGGCCGGAAGATGTCTGCGAGTAGGGCAAAGCCATGACCCCGGCGTTGTTGATCAATATGTCCAGGCGAGTAGATCGTCTCGCGAAATCTGCCGCGCATGCCTTGATGCTGGAAATCGAGGTTAGATCCAGGGGGAGATGCGTAACTTTGACGGAAGGGTGCAGAGACCGGATCTTGTCAATTGCAGCGGCGGCTCTGGACGGGTCTCGTGCGGCCATGAAGATCTCCTTAGGGTTACGAGATGCCAGGTGGATAATTGTTTCATAGCCTAGACCCGTGTTGCCTGTACGAGGTCAGATATGATATCCCATGAACGAAGATGAGTTGAAACATACCGCCTGTCACGAGTATCACTTTGCCGGTGAGATCGGGGATATCGTTTGCCGGATTAAGCCGCCTCCCAAAGAAATAGTTGTACAGTCCGTTGGGTTCAAGAACGTGAAGGAGGCCGACGACGATTGCAATGGAAACAGCGGACGCAACGATAGGGAAAAGCATTGTCGAGTGTGAATGTTATAATGTGAGATGAAAAGAGAAAAGGAACGTTCATTCTATGGTGGCTGACATAGTACCTAGAGTAGATAGCGAACAACGTGCGTTCCGTACATTACAGGTACGTGAAGATAACAAAGACGAGGTACTGCAATTTACATGTTCGTCCATTGCATTAGGAATGATACACCCACTATCATGAAGTTCGTCTGCACCATTGTTGAGTGATCATGCTTACTGGTCAATTTACGGGAATGACACGCCCTCGATGTGATGTCCATCCAGGGGCTTGGCGTGATTGTCCGCTCGTAACATTACCAAGTACCGTGCTTTGCAAAAAGGTGTAGCCACCCCATGCCTTAGCAAACGTCGACCAACGCCGTCCCATAGTAAATAGTACTGTAGACCGTCTATAGTCATATTAATTGTCATAAATCACCATTTTGACCTCGCCGTCGCCTATGTTCATAGTATAATGCCTTTAGAGCTAACTCTAGATGTAATAGACGTCGTCTAGCTATATACGGACTAATCAGACCTCTTAGATTAAGTAATTGTATGCAAAACTAGCCTATCGAGACGATGTATAGCTTGATTACGCTAGTTATTTAACCTCTTTAGTACTCTATACCCTCTAAGGTGTTATAAGGCTAGCTGGCCACGCTGGCTTACTGCTAATATAGACGATGTACGTGCTATAGCTGCTAATAGACATAAAGCCCCTAATGTGAACCCTATAGGTAGTAATGTAATTCCTTGACGACTGCCCTATAGCCTATCTAGACAAGGTGGCCAAGTATATAGAAGAAGCCTATCACGTAGAGGTCTTAATATTAACGCTTTTATGTATAGTACAATATAGGGGCTAGTCACGTAAGGTAGCATAGAAAAGAGCTATAGAATGGAGGGACGATCTAAGGGCACTTTAGAGGAGTAGGAGCTTTAATTAGGACGTGAATAAGCTAGTGTTTATAGATGAATTGGCCTCTAATTAGCGTACTGGCTAGCAGAAGTATAGCTAGTCACCTATAAACACTAAATGTAAAGACGTATAAAGCGCTAAGGTATTAGAAAGGTGGTCTATACTACTAGTAATAGGGGTTAATAGCTATCTATAGGGTATAATGATATACTAGGGGTCTATTAATGCAGAGATATTCAAGAACTGGCTAGAGTATATGATAATACTGTAATTGCTAGAGCCTAGATACATTATAGCTATAGACAACGTAGCTATTTATATTAAGTAGCACCTCTAGGAGCTAGTTATGGCCTATAGGCATTACGTCGAGTTCCTACTACCCTATTCGCTAGATTACAACCCTATCGAGGAGTCCTTTACTACCCTAAAGATATGGATTAAGTAGTATAGGGGTCTATTAGCTATATTCGAGGACTTTAGAGCCTTTCTATAGCATGCGGTAGACATTATATATAGTATACATATAGAGGGGCAGTTCTAGCACGCTAGCTATAGCGAATAGGGTCACGACGAGAGTAGTAGCGACGGCAGAGGGGGCAGAGGGTATAGCGGCAAGGGTAGAGGGGTCATAGGAGGCATAGGGGGTGGCGATAAGGGCATAGGAGCATAGGGGAAGCGATAGAAGGGGTATTAAATTATAGAACTATATAGAATGACAGCTATATACTAAGCCTTAATCTCCACTACTACTAAGGGACCTCTCCTATAGCTACCATAACATGAACTGCTTAAACCAGAATAGCAGCCCCTTCATAAAGTGCTAGTCGTCTATCTACTACTATAGCTCGAGCCTTATAAGGAAGCTCTAAAGGTCATACTAGTGCTCTAGCAGCGTCTCCTCGATCTAGTAGAGGATGTCGGCGTCCTTATGCCACTTAGGCTACTAGCGGAGGTCCTTAAAGCACTACGTAACAAGCTTATCATCGTTAGCCTTAGTGAGGATCTTCAGGGGCGATAAGGGGGGTCTAGGGGTAGTAGCCAGTGTAGTAGCGGCGAGGTATTAGCCATCTCTAGCACTATAGAAGTGCTAGACGATAGGAGGGCCAGTAGGAGGTGTCGTCGTCGTCGCCTTGGCCTTAGAGGCTATCTGCTACTTAACAAAGAGCATAATAATAGAAGGGGGTAGCGCTATTAGCGTGGCCTCTAGCAGAACCGCGTTAATGGCAGCGAGCTAGTTCTATAGAGTATTACCCTTAAGGGGGTAATACATAGAGGGGGCGTTAATAGACCCCTTACGCTAGTAGCTATAGCTATAGTTAGGGCAGGCATAGTAGCGATAGGCCTATTAGACCTGTAGCTCGAAGGCGTGAGCATTGCCGCTAGCAGCCTCACGCTCGACGACATGCTCTACTACCTTAAGCTACCATGTTATGGCTGTCTACTAAGGGGCTGCTACTGGAGAGGCCGCTATAACTATAACCACTAGTGTGGTTAGCAGTGCTGGCAGTAGTAGTAGTGTCTTCTCCCTAAAGAGGTCTATTAAGACCTCGATAGACAGCTCCACCTTGCTAGCCTTATGCTAGGTCTTAAGCTAATTAGAGAGCTTTAGTAGATTGGCTACTAAAAGTAGCGTCTACTTAAAGGCTCTCTTTAAGCTAAGGCCCTTATACGAGGCCCTTAAGCGCTAGCTAGTAATAACTACTTATAGCTAGTATGCTAGTAAAGACTCAGCCTATTAGGAGACTAAGCCTTCATTAAGGCCATACTAGTAGTGGCAGTTGTCGACAGCTAGCTGCTTAGTACTAAGCAGTAGCTATAAGGTATAGCTAAACTTAAGTGCCTTAGTAGGCAGCGGCGACGTTATGGTATCCCCTCCTCTAGCAGCTCTTATTGTGACTATGGCTAGTAGTAGCTTAACAGTTAGATTAACCTCTATAAGGTAATCTCCCCTCCTAGTCTCCTCTACTTCCTCCTCTTCGATTAAGCTAGCTTAGTGCTAAGGTTATTATATAGGTAGCAGTAAGGGTAGGCTAGCGTAGGCAGCCATTAAGCTAGCCTATACCATCTATAGCAGGTCTAGTAGCAGTAGTAGTGGCGATAAGGGCAGTAGCAAGGGCAGCGACGAGGGCGCTTGTTATATAGATAGAGGGGGGGCGCTTAGGCATAGGAGTAGATGAGGTCAAGTTAGCATGGCTAATAGTGCTAATGCTAGTACTAGTACTGGTAGCTGCTTTAGAGTAGGCTTCTTTAGCGTAGGGCAGTAGCGAGGTTTTAAGGCTGATAGAGCCTTTGTTAAGGCCTTATAAGGCCAAGTAGCTAGTGCTGGTGGTGCTAGTAGTAGTGGTGGTGCTAGCTGCTTTTGAGTCGACAGTATGGTTAATATCAAGCTCGAATAGCTCGAATTTCATATAGGAGTAGGGTCAGTATAGCGCTCTTAGCAGCCAATTATAGGCTAAGTAGCTATAGCTTTAAAAAACTGATGAGATTAACATTTTAATGAAATATTTGATCTATACAAAGAAAGTCAGACAGCCTACCATACTAATTACTATAAGGGGTTGTCGCGTGACGCTTGCCAAGCCTAGGTGGCTACACCTTTTTGCAAAGCACGGTAAGGCAAACACAGATTTCTTGATGGATCATTCACGGTCGGATAGATGTCCTATGTACATTGTATATCGTTATATTCAAAACGGACTGAACGTATACAGTTCTCTAGAAAGTTGTCACAAAGCCCTTTTCCCATCCCGTCTATTTGTCTTCTTGCTTTGCATTTTCCACCACATCCGACATGAAGGCGCCCCCAAGCAAGATGGCAGGTTCGTCCAGACTATGATGCTCGTAACTGCATTCAGATTAGCTCTACGTTCATGAATCAAGACCGTAGAAACGGACCTCAAGGTACCAACACCACCGGCTTCGAGCACCAGATGTGGGTTGCTTGCAATGTTATCCCCAACCCATCTTCCAGCGAACGCTCTAAGAATGTGGCCGTGAGCCACGATCAAGACGTCGCAGGGCTCTGCTTGTCCCTTTGGCTTTCCGATGGCGGGCTTGTGGTATTTCTCCCTGATGTCTGCGATCAATGCGTCCATCCTCTTGGTCACCTGCTCTGGAGATCTGGATGCTGTTAATTTGCTTCTTCGCTGTGCTCCAACCTGTGCATGCCGAAGCATCGCAAAACTCACTCTCCACCAGGACATCCATCTCTCCAGATGTCCCACTTGTGCATCCCTTGCTTCTCTCTGTCTTCGGCAATCTGCTTTGACGTAATACCTTCGTAGTCACCGTAGTCCCATTCACGAATGTCCTCTGTGATCTGGACCTTCGCGTTTGTCTCTCTGTCCTCCTCAGTATATTCTGGAGGACCCTTTTGACCAGGAACGGGGTCCTTGACACCGACGTTGAGCAGTTCGAGGGTATGCTGGGCACGGCGACGTGGAGAAACGTAGCTGCGAAAGGCTCAGTACTTTGAGCGATACCGATCGCCAGTCATGGATTGGGTGGGCTCATGAGGAGACGTCGGGACGGGAAGGCTCACATATGTGCCAATTTCGAAGGTACAATCAATCTGTTTTTACCAACGAGGGCTCGTCCAGTAGCCCTGATCCGTTCCTCGCCATTGGCTGTTAGCGGTATGTCTGAGACTCCAGTGTGTCGGCCATTGAGTGACCATTCGGTTTCGCCGTGACGGATGATGAAGACACGCGGGGTTGTCATCGTGAGTGCGCCTGTCGTGGGAGGTCAAGAGAGAGGAAGAACAATCAATGGTGAGATAGAAACAGAACTGCTTTCCACCAGTACAAGATTCGAGTCGATAACCAACAAGCGTATGCCGACCGGAAGTCCAGGGCTATGGCAGTCTGCTTCGAATAACAATGCGACTACGTCACTCGTGTTTATCGATAAGTCGGCCTCGGCTACAGTTAATCAGAGTCTCATCATGACATACAAGGTACATGCGATAAAATCAAATCTCCGAGTATAAATCGTACTCAAGTGACAGGGCTTGTCGTTGGTCAGAGACTTAGTAAGGGGAGATTGGCACAAATTGTTCGCACCGATCAAAACTTCATTAGAGTGCCAAATGCCCAACATATGTATACACGCATTTACAACTGCCTGCAGTAACCCGCTGGTTCCGTGCTTCCTCGCGCCGATAGTCAAGAGTGCCGATTGCATCTCTTGCAGAAGAAGCCACGGATTTGAGCAGCCGTAATATTGTCAATGCCATGTTAACAACAAAATGCAACGCCGCGAACGAGAGAGGTTGCTTTGCGTCCTTCAAGGCTAGAGTCTTCTTGATACGATGATGGCTGATTGATAGCTAAAGAAACGATTGGACAGATTTCTGTTTCGCTATTTCGTCCTCCTGCGAAACGTCCAGATGCGAATGACGCTGGTTGAACACCAACTGATGGTAGGAAATGATATGATGAGATTGGATGCCATTAAACGCCAGAATGCAGGTCAAGCTCCATGCTCTAGAAGCGACTGTCCGTAGTCTGAAGAAAATTCTATGATGATGTGCGTAACATGCGAAAATAGTACCCGATATCCTCGTCACTCCTGGGTCGTCGATGAGGAAACGAAGCAATGGAAGACGAGGAGGTATAATGCGTATTGACAAACGTGTGGCGAGCGGTGATGGCTTGATGTGAGAGGTCGACATGGTGAAGTTTAGTGAGGAGAGTCTGATCGAAGGATGTTGACTCTAGCCTGGCAGTGGATAGACTCGACGGCTCGTCAAAAGCGACAAACTATCGGACACCAATCCGTGGTCGTGGGCCGAGGCTGCTTGAGCTGCTGTGAGCAGAGGGCTCGGAATCTATACGTGCAGAGTGTGCGCTTTCACCACTCCCCGCGCTAGCACTCGCAGACCCAGTCAGACTTCTTTCTCCGAGTCGTTTAGGTGGGTAGAGGTTGCTCACCACGACTTGTTCTTCAACCTGTTGCGGTGCAACGGCGTTTCCGTGACCTGGCGCATGTCTTGGTACCGGCTCACTCATCCCTGGTGGTGTTCTTCCATTACGTATTGGCATTGGACCCTCGTAGCCCGAGGGCGGCGAGCGACGTTGCATTGGTCGAGGGCTCAAGGGGTTTCCCGGCGATTGGCTGGCACGGCGGGATGGTGGGAAGGGAGGTGCACCAGGTCCGGTCGGTGCGCCGTATGGACCGTGACCGGGGGCTTGAAGTTCATTCAGACGCTCAGCGGTCAAGGAATTGCTTCTAGATTCCATGCCGAGTTGGTGTCTGTCGACACCTCCGTACCTGTCGGAGGAGTAGCCCATCATAGGATTTGACATGATCGAATCGTGTAGACCTGGGACGTCAGCCATCAAGCGTGCGCTGGTGCGGTTCACCGGCTTTGGTCGGTTGAATGGATTGCGACTGCGGCGCTGGTCCATTGAGCCGCCCATCTCCATGTTCTGGCGAAGTTGTTGAGAGCTTGGAGCTTTACGTGTCCGACGAGAAGTGACACTCATCATGTCGAAGTTATCTGGATCAATCTGAGGTCCGGGACCGGCCTTCATTGGATCGAAGTAGTCACCATCGTCGTCGTCATCCTCATCGTCAAATCCACCACCACCACGAGAAGGAGGTGGAGGAGGTCCACGACGCATGCCAGGTGGCGGTGGTGGACCACGACGCATGTGTATTTCTTGCTCGCGTAGAGCTAATTCGCGTTGACGGAGCATGAGCTCGCGCTCGCGAAGAGCAATATCGCCGGTCGGAGCAGGACCATCTGGATATGGACCACCGTATTCTTGGCCATGACCGTCGGCCATGCCGTCGTAGAGCATCAAGTGGCTGAACTCTTCTAGATCGTTTCCTTCCATTGACGGCCTGCGTTGCATTGGTGGGCCCCGTGGAGACATTGGACCGTGGCCGTTCATCATCCGTGGAGGGTATCCATTTTGACTCGGGCCGCGTCTCATCGGCGGAGGTGCACCGCCAGACATGGATGGAGCTCTGCTGCCTGGTCTCATACCACCTCTTGGACCGTTCATTGGGCCATTCATGTGGCCATTCATGTTGCCGTTCATGGGACCACTCATTGGGCCGTTCATGTTTCCGTTCATCGGTCCGTTCATGCCTGGCGAACCGGCGAAAGAGGACATGCGTACAGGTGGACCATTTGCTGGGTTTGGCGAAGATGTTGCTTGCTGAACAGGACGCTTTTGGTTGGCGATATTAATATTATGAAGAAGAGCGTAGAGCGTCTCGATGCGTGGTACTTGGAGACCAACCTCCTTGGCGAGCTTGATGGGTGAGCCGAGGAAGGTCTCAATTTCAAGTGGTCGTCGAGCAGAGAAATCTTGGTACATGAGGCTGTGGGTTTCCGAGGGTAGAAGCATGGCTTCCATTGTCTGTTCGCGGAATGATGCGGGGAAAGAGCATCCTTGTGCGTGTGCGACGTTCATGAGTTCGTCAATGACTCCAGCGATGACAGTGCGGACACCGGGCTTTTCGAGGAGTTCGGCGTGGTTCGGTGTTTCGAATATGACACTGGCCGGTTGGAATGCAATTGGGCTGGAACGATTGTTAGTAACAGGTTGCTGGCAGGCCGATGCTGCTGCTGCTGCTGCAGGTTACTACTCACCCAATCATACGCTCGTACTGTTGCTGCCTGATATTTGTCGAAACTTTGCAGTCGACCTGGCCCGAGTTCAAAGTCATGGCCAATGCCTCAGCCATATCGGATTGTATAGAGGCAGGGATACCTGAGTTTTTGTTTGCTGGTCCAACCCAGAATTCGGTGGAACCGTTGTGCTCAAATTCGCTTGGGCTGGTCTGAGAGAGTTCGGCACCGCTGACGAGTGACAAAACAACGTTTGTTGGAAACCTTGACTCGAGATATGATTCGACGCCGAGCGAGTGGGTTGTATTGACAAGGATGCAGGTGTGTTGAGGAGAAACAACGGACTCGACAATCGAGGCAAGATCGTACACGTCCGGAAGCGCCTTTACGCAGAGTACGACGTAGTCGAAAGGAACCTTGGAAGCAGATGCGGCCTCTTCTGGAGTGCGCACGACTGGAATTGTGTAAGCGATATTGTCCAATTCCTAGCTCTTGATAATCGACGCACCTTGTCTAGGCTTGAACCTTTCTTGACCGAGTATTTTGTTGGTAGACCTGGAGAAGAAATCAGTATGAGCGCGCGCGAACGACCGACCAAGGGCAGGACTCACTTGAAGGATATTCCATATTGCGCGACGGCTTCGTAGCCCGACTTCCAAACCAGAGTCACGTCGCAGGCATTGGTTGCGGAAAGTCTCCACGAGAGAAAGGCAGAAACAGCATTTCCGCCCACTGAGACGACGTTCATTAGCCTTTTGTCCATGTTCAATTCATAGCAGTAAGGTGTGTCGAAAGCAAGCAGCGAGGTGATTGATTGTCAACAGCAGCAGAGTCGAGTCGCGTATATCAAACTGGGCCGGGATAGCCGTGACGATTATCGCTGGTGGCAGTCGCATTCGGTCGGATTTTGCTGGGCTAGTAAAAGTGGATCTTCCGGGAAGTGCATAATGGTGCGAGATGAGACTTTGGGGTCGAAATGAAGGTCGACGACGCTAGGGGTGAGATGAGTAGACTTACCTGACAGAATCTTCAGCCTTGGGGGCGTAGGAGCCATTGTGCGGTGGACGCGCGAAAGGCGGCGTGGTCGATAACGAGAGGTAGTGGTATGGACGTGAGAGAGTGAGCGCGTCGGACAAGGAGGAGACTGGAGGTCGGTCGGTGATGAACGCCGTCAAGCCGCGTGGAGTGAGCGAATCCAAATCCAACCGTTTCCAAGTGCTGAGTCGAGATTGCAGGGATGTTACTGCGTAGTGATCAAGCGTTCTCGCTCATTGACTGATGGGCATCAGACGGACTGAATTCGTAAACGAGTGTCCGGTGCAAAGCACAATCGAATGGTGGGTGGATGTTGTGATGGAGAAGAAGTGGAGGTCGTGGTGTAGAGAGGCAGCAGAGGTTGGTAAGGTAAGAGAGCGAGCGCAGCAGAAGCAAGAGCAAAGCAGTGCAACCAGTGCGGTGAAGCGGTAATGGCGAGTGGGCCGCTAAGGTTTTTAGGCCGGAAGATTGACAGCAGGCGGCGGGCGGGAAGTGAAGGAGCAACGACGACTGATGACTGGAGCGACGGAAGCTTTGAAGTGAAAAACTGCCTAGCCTAAGAAGCGATTAAGCTGTGATTGGCATTCGGAGAAACATTGAATTTATTGCAACAATTCGGCGCAGCAAATCAATGGGACTGGTGGTGGAATGGCACGGGGCAGTGAGCACTCTACTACCGATTGATCGCCGCTACCGTGTATTATTATATGTTACTCGTGTATTATTATGATCCCTTGCCGAGAAACGAGAGACGAATTGTTCGTGCTTGGTCAATAACAATAGCATTAAACGAATATTGGTAACGACCAGATCCGAGCGCACGCGATCGCATTCATCGCATTGCGGACGCCGCGGCTATTGCAGATAAAATTTACTGGCTTATTCTGAGACAGAGAACAAGCTGTGGGGCCTTTTTTTCATGTATATTTTGTTCTGGTGCCTGCCTGCCCTGACGCAACGCGTCGTTTAATCGTGGAACTGAAACATTTCGCGACGGGATCCTTTGATTGTCGCATGGTGCAGCATAAGGTAAGGTAACATGTCATCCATGTCGCTTCCTGTTGATGGGCAGAAGGCAGTGCAATTACCTACGTATGGGAAGGCACGACTCAGCATCTGCAGTAGCACGTTTCGAAACAACAATGCAATACCACCCGATGGATGCATGGCATTAATATTGGATTGACAGCGATTACTGCATCAAAAAAGTGGAAGTCACGATATGGATACCTTCCAATTGGCGCTACGTTACATTATGGCACTTCCCGTTGGTGACATCCATGTTATGCAGGCGCGACTTGGGACTCTGAAAAGAGCTCGCTGTCGCTGGTGTTCTCATCACGCCAAGCACCTCCAGAGGTCATCGATGACAGCGACTGGCGCGGCATTTGCGACCGGCGTTCTTCGCGCGGTGAAAGTCTATTTGGCGGTTGGTGAAAATAAGCTACGGATTTGGCTGAGGTCCGGCTGCCGGCCGACATCGTTCCTCGCTGGCGTCGGGTGCACTGATGTGCATCAGGTTTGCTTTATCATTATTGTGATGTTATGAACACCGGGCGTAGTAGTACAGTTGATATCTCCGCATGATTGCCCCTGGGGACTACAGTACGAAGCGACCAGAGCAGAACAGGCACTCACTACTACTCTACGCGAGGGCCTGATAGATGACAGGAACCGTGGCTCCAGTTTCTTCTACTCTAGGCGAGCATGCAGTCCTGTCCCGACTCATGTCACCCCACCATGCCTGTACGACGGGACGTACCTGTACCCTTTGTACTCTTACCGGGGAACCATGGATTATCACGCATTTTATGCATGAACCATGCGCTGCGGTCCCGCACAGTATGTCCAAATTGGTTGCATGAGCTGCGTCTTTGTTTATTTCTAATCTGCAGAGCTGCTGTGTTGCTTGGCCGAACGCAAACTCACCTTGGACTTCATGTTCAGCCCTGGGCAGATTCAGAGCCCTCGGCAAGTGTTGCATCCGAATCGCTAAAAGGTGAGATTGGCGCTTTCATCCCCGACTCTCGAGATCAAACAAAGATAGGCGACGTGAATAATATATTGCACCGCGCACGAGAATGGTGGCTTGGTTCTCATTTCCTTCCTGCAGCCCATCGGAGCTTTTGGGTTTATCTCTTGTCCTGGTACATCGATTTTGTTGAATGCGCATCTGCATAGACGGCTCGTCCCGGGTCAACCCTTGATCGAACAAGTGTGCATGCTCGGAGTCTACTGCGCTGGCTTGAGCAATCCGCCTCTGTTTACTATATACAGGTCATTCGTTATTGTTTCAAAGGGTGAAATGTTCAACATTCCGATTAGATCTCTCATAAAAGTGTATACAAGAATTATACAGTAAGTAAGGTGTTTCGTCAAACATCAAAACCATCCAGTGGTGCAGGCGCATCGGGTATTCATCTCATCTCATCTCATCTCCAATCCATTCACCACAAATCCGTCATCAAGAGCAGAACCGCAGAGACTTGGACATGCACAGCTTTCTCTGCAAGAGACTCGGCTCCCATCAATCACCAAATCCTGGAGAAAATGCCAGACAACCTTGAGCTGCGCCTCGATTCTGAGCTGCAAGATGATATGCGCTCGTGTCGTGTGTCCTGACCTGGCTGGTCGAAGATGCTGGTCACGACGATGGTCTCGGTGTGATGGACAAAGATGCTGCTTTGACGCTTGTTTCTGATGTTCATTTGCGTGGTTGTCGGAGGTGTGCATTGGTGTGGCGCAACCGCTGATGATTTACGGCGGTTGATCAATGTTGAGCGGCGATTGTGTGAGGACGTCAGGCCTGACATGTCTGCTGTCCACCGCTTCGACATGCGAAGAGCTGTGTACTCGACGTCTGCGGCTGCTCATATCAGTATTGGATCTTCACCTCTGGTCATGGACGATGACTCACTGGCTTGTTCGAGGTCATGCAGTGACAACTTGCGGTCTGAGCCGGCATGGGATGAAGCGCGGCTTCTTTGCGAGAAGAGAGAGAAGCGACGAGGCATGTTGAGGGCTGGAATTGACTGAATTCAGAGTGGACCGAGGTGATGGAACTGGTCTTTCGATGATGATTGGGTATGGAGTGGCTGGGTCTACAATGGATTGAAATACGGTGTGGTTCTGGTTGCAAGATGGAGGTTTGATGATTGAATACACGAGGATCTCTCGTGGATGATATAACCTCGCCTTCCTCAACGTTCTCGTCTTCGTTTCGTTCATCTGCGACAAATCGTTCAGGATGAAGCGAATACGTCAGACATCCCCGACAACTCTGTGCATATCATCCCTAGAACTGAGACATGGGTTGTGTTGCGAATTCCAACGTCGTTCTATCGAACGGCGTACCGAGTTCGGCTTCGTGGAGAGGTCGTCTAACCTTTCGTAACAAGCGACCACTGTAGACAGACATGGATTTGCGGGAATAAAATGCTCGCCGCTATCATCACTACCCGATACAGTCTACGATGAGACAACTGGTATGATGTTATACTGTCTTGATAAGCCGGCCGTGTACATGTGCCTGTATATCACAGGCCGGCTAATAACATCTAACAAGTCTTGGCATTCACATCAGCTCGAATGAGCACCGAGTTCTTCCATGGAGTACAGACCTCATAGCCAAGCTTTCTACGACGTGCAAGCATGGTCAAAGTCACTCGTATCCTTGTTTGGGGCACTCGTGTTACTGACAGTATGTCGCATTATCAGAATCAAGATCGAGGTGTTCCAAGACGAAAGCGGTGAGAGGCACCTCGCCAAGCGAGACATATCAACGTCTCTCGCCTCCATTTCACTCCGTCGACATCTTAATGCCGCATTGAGAACGTCAAACTCCAGTTTGTTCCACGACGAGGAACGGTACAACCAGATACATTCAAGCGGTTGCGTCTAGTCTTGCTCATAAGGCGAAGCGAGCGCCGGGTTGTGCCATCCGTACGCGATGTGGTTCGACTGAACATCCCAGTTGCTGATAAAAAAGGTCGTTCGAAACGGACGTTGATAAAGTTGATACAGAAACCAGAGACCTCGACAGGGCACAAACGAGGTCGCATCCAAATGATGCTGTGGAATGCTACCTCAGTGACTCGTAGTTCGTGTCAACTACCTATGACCGTATGATCTGGCCCAACCGGCCAGGTGTTCCACGTATCATCTAGATTGCTTGAATGGCGAGCGATGGGGGTTGGCCACAGAGTTGCGGTTGACTCTCACCCCAGACTTCGATAGACGAGCGGTAGGTTGCACCTGTGACGACTCTGGCGCGGATCCTTTCCACACTCAAAGACCGGCGATGCAAAACCGAGACATGGCACTCAAGAAGACGTTCTTGTCTGTAGATCTTTTGTAGACAAGAGGCAACGTGTAGTGTATGGTGTTGTGAATGGACGGGATATCCGAGAGAGGAGGCTCCCATGAAATTCATCTTTCAAGGCTGTCATTCGATGCTGCCAGCATGAAAGACGTTGCGATGCGCTTCCCTTTTCCCCCGGATCAGCTCCATCATCCTGATTTTCCCACGAAGTGCGACAAGAGATCTTCGTTGGAGTGAAGAATTTTACCCGAGTTGCTGGGAGGACTTCTATCCCGGCGACGGGTGCTGCCTAAAAGACCCTTGCCTAAGTACATGTATAGCAGTCTGTAACTCATGTAATCGTATCGCCAGAAACTGTCGATAGTGCGTTGGATCTCAAACATCTCATAGAAGCAGTCTGTCAAGCCTGGTCCGATCAATTTCTATCATGACATTTTGGTGTGCACTACAGGAGGTCGATGTGTCCGTCTGTCAGGTTACATGTGTGTGCCATTTTCGGTGATGATTGATCCTCACTTCCCCGCGTTCCAACGCGCATCTCGCGACTCATCTTTACTTCTCCAATTCTCTTCCCCAAATAATTTCACATCAGTCCAATGCCGCCCAAACCGGCTCCCAAGTCTGGAGCCTCGAACGGTACGAAAAGGAAGGCTCCTGCTGCCTTTGATAAAACTCCAAACCCACGCACAAAACGCCAGAACACACAAAGGGACGCTCGCACGCTTGCCGCGCAGACGACTTCGAAAGCCTTTAAGAATGGCGAACTCGACGTGGATAAATTTGTGAAAGCGAGGGAATACGAGATCCGAGCGCTGGAAGAAGGATTACAACGAAGCAAGAGAGCTCTTACGCAGCGGGCGTTCCAGCAAGTACCCAAGGATCTGAGGAGGAGGACCGCGAGCCACAATGCCGCAAGAGTACCGAAGCGACTACGTGAAAGGGCGAAGCAGGAGATGAAAGAGGATAATACGCCAACCGTGACCGCAAAAAGGAGAAAATTAACCGGAAGGATGAGGTTGAGAGTCGAGACTGTCAAGAAGTTACGAGCAATGGGCGCGAAGAAGAGAGAAGCCTCGGATAAAGAGCAGGGCAAGCATAAGGCTGAAGTTGCGACAGACGCAGCCCTCCCGGGTAAAGCGAAAGCAAGGACAAAAGAGCCTCGTGGAAAGAAGAATCAGCTTAGAGAACCACCGGTACCGAAAGCCAAGTTTCGCAAACGCCAACTGCACAAGTCATGGTTACCGACACATCTGTTCCATGCAAAAAGAGCCAAGATGACACCCTCAATGGAGCCCTTGTGGAGGTTTGCGATTCCGCTTACACCGTCCCTCAAAAGCTATAGGCCTACTCACCGAGCAGCTTCAGAAAGAGGAGCAGTGGCTTGGGATGTGAGTTACATGGCGACAATCAGGCTCGAAGGGGTCGAGAAGAGTATCGAGGGCCTCTTCAAAGCTCTAGGAATTTCGCAGATTTGCAACGGTCCCGACGCGTTTGGTCCCAAAGGCAGGAGATGGCGAAACGGAACGAGGGCATGGCAAGGGTGGCTATTTGAGCGCGATGGAGGGGTCGAAAGACCGAAAGAAATCGCGCCTGTCACTATCATCTGGCGGATTGAGCGACATCAGACGTTAGAATCGTCAAAGACACGACGAGCCGTGTTTCTGCGCGTGCATCCTTCGGCGTTTCTACAGCTATGGGAGCAGGTCAGTCGGTTATGCAAGGTCCAAAAACCACAAGTGGTGGCAGAAGACCTTCGTTTCGAGGTCGGCAGTATCGAGATCAGGGGCCCTGGATCTACAGAAGCGATGCAAGGTGCGCTTTGGCCATCGGTGGTTTCGGACGGGGAAACGAGAGATGGTTCGACTGCCAGTCAAATATGGAAGTCCTTGAACGGTATCCAGGACCCAAGTTCGTTACCAGCGAACGCCATGCTTGCCTTTAGCATTCAAGATCCTCGACTACATCATCCACCTCGCACAGTCGAAGGTCCCCCACCGTGTTATGAGCATCAACTGTTGCAGGTCCTCGCAGATTGGCCGGCAGATGGTACCTCGCATCCGCAGGCCATATTTGATTCCAAGGTCCGACGTTCTTCAAGCAAGTCTCTGCCAAGTCAGAAAGCGATCAATCGTCGCAAAGGTGATTCCCGGCCCGGAGAATATCCTGAAGCTCTGCCAACAGACCCCCGGATTCCCGTCCTACTTTATGCAAGCAGAACTCCGGGCTCAAAAGAAGCGTCATGGACGGTGTTACTTCCGTGGAAAGCAGTGACTCCTGTCTGGTACAGCATCATGTATTATCCATTGTCCATAGGCGGTCAAGTCAGACTCGGGGGACTGTATGAACAGAGACAGCTCGCTTTTGAGTCGGGCACTCCTTGGTTTCCAGGAGATTTTCCCGGCACAGATGCAGGGGATGTATGGAATGAAAAGGAATCTACCAGACGCAAAGCGGAGTGGGAACGCAGGCCAAAGGGCAAGAGAGCAGAGTTCAGCAGTACTGATGTGGGAGCAGGTGCGAGAGGAGAGCTTGGCGATGGGTGGGCTTGTGATTGGAAGAGGTTACTGAACGGACCGTCTAAACCCGAAATCGGAAGTGCCAACGGAAGCGAGGAGAAGAAACCACACCATGTCGACGCCCAAACTGCTCGGTCTATCTTGATCAGGAGGATTGCACCTCCTAGTCTTGCGTTGGACTTTTCGACAGCGCTCACGACTATGCGCATCGAGTATTTGACACGCGGCGTACCGTCACCTTGTGCTAGAGTTTACCGATTACCTGGAGCAGGTTCGCCAGCGGAAGAGACATCGTCAGACCCATCATCAGGACCTACGTTGACCAGCATAGCGTCTTCTGACTCTGGAAAGTGCTTGCGAGAACAATGGCTGTCACTTCTCCCTTCGAGGGCCAAGCAACACGATCGCACAGCGCATCACGAATCAAAACTTCCGGTGTTCCCGAGAGGTGTACCACAAGAAGAGATACAAAAGCGACTGGCCGCCTACCTGCTGATGGAACCGACGTCGGATGATGCAGACGGACCTAACTATCCAAAGGTACCTGGTGAAGACGATCTGATCGGGTTCGTCACGACAGGAGAGTTCTGCCTTTCGCGTGGTAAAGGTGTGGGTATTGCCAGTGTGCTGTTGTCGAAAGTCATGGGCGATTCAAGCAAAAGGAACACCGACGGCAAGGCATCGGAGGAGTCTAAGGCTGACAGAGAAGAGCGCCAGCTATGCATCGTTCGGAATGCGGGTGAAAGCATAGGTAGACTCGCTCGATGGGACGTTGTATAAATAGCCAATTGTAGTCTGCTCGGCATGAAGACTTCGGCAATCGACGCATGCATGGAGATGTTATGAGGGTATTTTCCAGTTTTCGAGCCCAAAAGCGACCGAGATGAGGCCGTATTGTTTTCGCTGGTATGGGGCTTTCGCGGGCTGCCCGGGTTAGGATCAGAGGAGACGATCTGCGATTGATAGACAGGCACTCCCGCGAGAGCCTCAACACCCAGCCGGGTACAACAGTATGCAAGCCAAAGCAGTTGACAGTATTACGCGACAAAGACGGACAAATAGCCTGCGAGTGTGCGACAATGTGATGGTTTATTGATGCGTCGGTATTGCACTGCGGCGCGGTGCGGTCACAGCGAATTTTCGTCGTTTTTTGACGTCACTGCCGTTTAAGGAACAGAAGTGGAAGTGGAAGCGGAAGTGGAAGCCGCTGATACCTTTTCCTGCAGTTGAGTCGACCCCACCCTGTGAAAGTCAACCGTGCTAGTAATCTGCCAGACCAATCCACCACGGGTTTTGACTCGCAGCTTCAACCATTGAGGCCGAGTCTCGTCTTGTCTCGTGTCGTGGTCAGATCCAGAAAACAGAACATCACCTCCTAACTTCTTCTACCTCATTTCACATTCATCCTGGCCTTCCGAAGACGCACAAAGTCGTTGCCCACCGTCTCTCGTTCCGGCTCGCCCACCAGAAGCAATCAAGATCCGGCGCCTTTTTTGAAAGAGCTACGCGAACAGTCTTCTTGGATTAGATATCCTCTACGACTCTCTCACGTTCTCCCCGTCCTTCTAGTCCTCCTTGCGGTCGTTATACAGTTTCTTGTCCCTCGATTGCAGATCCTCGGCATCCGAAAAGAAGCAGCACCTGTACATACTCCCCCCGCTTCTTGTCCACCACCAGCAAAGAACCCGTTCTTTGACGACCTCTACTGTCCACAATCGTCTTACAGCGACCAATTGGGTACTCTCTATAACACAGCACCACGCAGCATGGGTCTCGCCGAGGAAGCCCAGCGCATTGCCGCCGAATTCGAGTACAGCAACCAGGATGTGAACAACGGAGTCAAGGCCTTTGTCGCCCAGATGAGTAAGAGACCAATTACTGAAGAGAAAAGAGGATTGTGATACTGAGATTACACAGCCGAGGGCTTGCAAAAGAATGGCACGCAGATGAGCCAGATCCCCACCTACGTTACTGCTGTTCCCAATGGCACGGAAAAGGTATGGAAATCACCGTTTCACACCACGCGATCAAGTACCAAAGTATTGACTGAAACTGGTAGGGTCTGTACATGGCTGTTGATCTTGGAGGAACCAACTTCCGAGTCTGCTCGGTCAGACTCCACGGTAACAGCACCTTTTCCCTCACCCAATCCAAGGTTGCCATTCCCAAGGAGATGATGGTCGCACCAACCAGCAAGGAGCTTTTCGCCTTTCTCGCACACCAGATCCAGGAATTTCTCAAGACACACCACGAGGAGCACTACCACTCGATGGTGAGACGGAGAACATCTGTGTCCGAGCCCAATGGCTTCAAGGACGAGGAGATCTTCTCTCTGGGATTCACATTTTCCTTTCCAGTACACCAGGTCGGCATCAACAAGGGTACTTTGATCAGATGGACAAAGGGCTTCGACATTGCAGATGCTATTGGCAAGGACGTTTGCGCCATGTTGCAAGACGAGATCGATCTCCTACACCTTCCGGTAAGAGTGGCCGCCTTGGTCAACGACACTGTTGGTACCCTTATGGCTCGTTCGTACACTTCTCCAGGCAAGACTGGTACTCTCCTCGGAGCCATCTTCGGTACCGGCACAAACGGAGCCTACGTTGAGAAGCTCGACCACATCACCAAGCTCAAGGAGATGGAGGCAGAGGGCAGCTCTTATGACAAGTCAACCGGCGAAATGATTGTCAACACCGAGTGGGGTTCATTTGACAACCATTTGTCCGTTCTCCCGCGCACACCATACGACGACAGCCTCGATGCCGAGTCCAACAACCCCGGTATCCAGATGTTTGAGAAGCGTATCAGTGGTATGTTCTTGGGTGAGATCCTTCGCCGCGCGATTGTTACCATGATCAAGAACCCTGCTACGGCTTTGTTTGTCGACGAGGATAGCAGCCGCAACGACATGCACTCGACCACCGAGGTTCACGCTTCATCGCCTCTCCACCAGCAGTGGGGTCTCGACACTTCCTTCCTCTCCATCGCACACGGCGACAGCAGTGTCGGCCTCAAGGTCACCCGTCAGACTTTAGACAAGGACTATGGCGTTTCTGCTCCATCAGCCGAAGACGCCGAAGCTGTCAAGCTGATCGCATCTGCCATTGGTAAGCGTGCTGCCCGTCTCTCCGCAGTCGCCATAGGCGCAGTCGTTCTCGCGACGGATAAGCTCAAGAACCCACGAGACGTGGCCACTGCGTCCGATGATGCCGGCGTCAACGAGGACGACGTGGTCGACATTGGTGTCGACGGCTCATTGGTGGAATTCTACCCAGGTTTCGAGGACTACATGCGCGAAGCCCTCCGAGCAATCGAGGGTATCGGTGAGCAGGGCGAGAAGAGGATCAGGATTGGCATTGCAAAGGACGGCTCTGGTGTCGGTGCTGCGCTTATTGCGCTCGTTGCCGACAAGGCCTACAAGAACGAGCTTGGACAATGAGGGAGATTTGGACACCAATTGTGAAGAAAGGCTGAGATGACTTACATCGTTGCAATGTATCTAGCACGATCTGTTGGATTCAGATGTATCTATGCCGTCGCTTCTTCGGCTGGCCATGCACATACACAAGCCATGTCGCTGATTTCACCCCTGACTACCTGACTGCGAAGAATTTGTGAAGCCACAACTTGTGTACAGCCGTAAGCAGTTTTGGGCAAAAGGTGGGTTATGCTACCATCAGCCACGTCGGCGATGGGACATAAGTGGTGCACCCGCCCCTAGTCATCATAAAGTGGACCCCTCGACTTCGACCAGTTCCTACACGACTCGACTCGAACGCACTTGTAGCATCGTATAACACTGATTCGCTTGAATCTTGTTGGCAATGTAATGTCGGTAACAGAAGGTGTGCAAACATGTTCTAAGTTGACAGCAAGAATAAGTAATTCACCATCTCGACTCATCTAATAATGTAAGTACCCCATCCCATGTTATTACTTAAAGATCTTTTCCATCCTTTTCATCTATGTTCAAACTGGTCTTATCACTATGAATTCCAAGATTATAAACGCAATGTATGCCGTTAGCAGTACGGCACCGATCAAGCGTACCGATCGAGCTCCTAGCCAGACTATGGCTGTCATCAAAGCTGAAGAGCCCACCAGAACAACAAGCTCTGTCGTGGTGAGCTTGTCCTGGTTTGAGTTGTGTCCAGTAGCAACCAGTAAGATGCCCATACAAAGGGTCAGCAGGAAAATGTTGCTCCCAACAGTGTTTGCGACCATGATGCCCGTATGTCCTCGACTGCTGCTGACAGCTGCCACGAATTTCTCTGGGATTGTTGTAGCGATTGACAGTATGACAATACCAGATAGCACATCTGAGATCCCGAACTCTGTAGTCAGTATCGCCGCTGCGGAAGAGAGAACATAGGCGCTAAGTATAAGAGCAGCAAGCCCGAGGAGGAGTTGAACAAGATGATAGAACAGGTTGTGTTGCGTAATGCCAGAGCCCTCGCTACTGAGACTTGGATCTCGAGATGTCGGGAAAAGGCCGCTGTTGCCATTGGATGCAGTGGTCAGCGCTCTCACCCCTTGTCCCTGTTCAGTGTCACTCCAGAAGGTGCCCATCTGTTCTGATTGACAAGATGCGCCAGTAATTAATCCATCCTCTTCAGTCGGTTCCCTAGCTTGTCCAGTGACTTGAGAAGCATGTGCATTGTCATCGACAGATCCGTCATCCTCATCACTGTCTGACAGCTCTGGCGCCGTCATCAGGCCTTTTCTGATTGCATAGAAGACACACATGAGGTAGATTGTGAAAGCCCCGATCAGAATGCCGCCAACGACTCTCCAGTCAATGTCATTGCTAAAACTCAAAAGCGCTGCGATGAGGCTGGTCACACCTAGCAGAAAAGCAAAGTAGAACTTTGAGCTATTGTCGAATATGATCGTATCACTGCTGTCGCGCATGAACAAGAGTCCTAATGAGAAAGCGCCGAGGATGTTTGAGATGGCTGAGCCGACAATGTTGCCAATCGCCAGAGAAGGACGCTGACGCACGATTGAGATGACAATGATAGCAAGCTATATGGCACTTAGTTGCTGATTCGTTTTGATGTAATGTAATAGGCTTACTTCCTCCCATTCAGCGCCTGCAGTAAGAAGGGCAACTAGCGTTTCAGACACACCAGTGCGCCTGGCAAGTATTGCAGTATGGTCGATGAATTTGTCTGCACCATATTCAAGTAGAAATAGGGTTAGGGTTAGGGTTGGGGTTAGGGTTGGGGTTAGGGTTGGGGTTAGGG